>ERZ1023261.3-NODE-3-length-253313-cov-8.111294_pt1 | contig 253313 bp, 269 predicted proteins | sample MGYA00521234_ERZ1023261 | MGnify/ENA primary metagenome ERZ1023261 (study PRJEB32759, sample SAMN07749871) | skin metagenome | biome: transportation; feature: city; material: polyester macromolecule | host: Homo sapiens | place: Hong Kong:TC line | collected...
CCCATCTAGGGGACCACCACGATACCGTCAAACGGTTTTTGCAGAAAAGTTGCAGAGAACGCGAAAAAAGCCCCCACGACACCTCCAGAGCGCCCCAGCGAGGCATCTCACGTTTACCCAAACGTAGCCCCGCATCAGGCAGATGCGACACATGACCTTCGCCTCGCCTGCCTCAACACATAGCCGCACGCCGCTGGTGCGGCAGATTCGCAACGCGGTCGTGTGGCGCTCGGGCAGCCAGATTCTGTCGCAGCTGGTGCAGTGGACCGCGACCTTTCTGGTCATCCGTATCCTGTCGCCGAGCGACTACGGCCTGTTCGCGATGAGCGCGGTCGTGCTCGCCTTCACCAACATGCTCGACGGCTATGGCTTGGCGAGTGCGCTGATCCGTCAGCCTGAGGTGACGCAGCGCGACATCCGGCAATTGTTCGGGCTGCTGCTGCTGCTCAACGGGACGCTGGCAATGGTGCAGGTGATCGTCGCGCCGCTGCTCGCGGCCTATTACCGTCAGCCGATCGTCGCCGACATGCTCCGCGTGCAATCGCTGCTGTACCTGACCACGCCGTTCATCGCGCTGCCCTCCGCGCTGCTCAGCCGCCAGCTCGATTTCAGTCGTCAGGCGAAGGTCAACATCGCCGCCTCGCTGATGTCGGCGTCGACCGCGCTGATCGGCGCATTGTCGGGCTGGGGCGTGTGGACGTTGGTCGCCGCACCCGGGGCGCTGTACCTGACCCGCGCGGTGGGACTGACCTGGGCCGCGCGCGCTTTGGTCCGTCCGTTGTTCAGATTCGGCGGCGCAGGCCAGTTGATGCGGTTTGGCGGGCTGATGGCGCTTGGGCAGCTCTTCTGGTTCCTGCAAAGCCAGAGCGACGTGTTCATCGCCGGGCGCGCGCTGTCGCCGCACCTGCTCGGTATCTACACCACCAGCCTGTTCCTGGCTCAGATCTTCGTGTCGAAGTTCGTGCCGCCGCTCAACGAGGTCGCGTTCAGCGCTTATGCCCGCATCCAGCACGACCGCGCGGCGCGCGCCACCGCGTTCCTGAAGGCGGTGCAATTGGTGATGTTGGCCGCACTCCCCTTCTACGTCGGGCTCGCCACCACGGCCGAGCCGCTGGTTCATGCCGTGTTGGGCGAGAAATGGGGCGAGGTCGTGCCCGCCGTCCGCCTGCTCGCCTTCGCGATGCCGGTGATGACGCTGCAGGTCCTCTATTCGCCGGCGTGCGACGCGGTCGGGCGTCCCGATGTTGGCGTGGTCAACGGGGCGATCGGCGCCGGCTTGCTGACGCTCGCCTTCCTGATCGGGGTTCGCGGCGGGGTAACGGGACTCGCGACCGCGTGGGTCGTCGCCTATCCGCTCTACCTCGCGCTCGGAAGCCGTAGCGCGCTGCCGGTCATCGGCGTGACATGGGGCTCGGTCGCCCGCGCCATCGCACCCGCAGCCTTATGCGCCGGCGCGATGGCGCTGGTGGTGCTCGGGCTCGATCGCCTGCTGCCCCCGCTCTCCGCCGTGCCGCACCTCGTGTTCCTGGTGGCGGCGGGCGCGGTCAGTTATGCCGGGCTGTTGCTCGGTCTGGCCCGCGGCACCGTGCGCGAGGTGATGGCGCTGATCCGCGCCTGAGCGCCGTCACGCATCGCGCCCGTCACGCCTGCTGGATATAGTCGCGCATCGCGCGCGCTTCCGCCTCGATCCGGTCGATGCGGTATTTGACCAGATCGCCGATCGAGACGATCCCGACCACCGCGCCCGCCTCGACCACCGGCAGGTGGCGGATGCGCCGCCTGGTCATCAGCGACAGCGCGCCGAGCACCGAATCCTCGCGGCCAACGGTGACCGCAGGCGTCGTCATCTCCGCCGAGACTGGATGATCCAGCGCCGCCGCGCCGTGTTCGCGCAAGCAGCGGATGACGTCGCGCTCGGAGAAGACCCCCGCGACCATGCCGCTGTTGTCGAGCACCGGCACCGCGCCGATCCGCCGCTCGGCGAGCAGCGCGACCGCGTCGGCGACGGTTCGATCGGGGGAGATGGACACAAGGTCGGCGCCCTTGTCGCCGAGGATCGTCGCGATGGTCATCGCCTTCTCTCCTGTATGGTCTCGCGCCTATAGGCTGGCGGCAGACATCATTTCACGTTCGCGCGCCTGTTGCAAAGCGTTGCCGCGCCGCGCTTGATCGAGGAAAGGAAGCATTGTGCAAGGCTTGGACGATCCCGCGCAGGCGCGACACGCGTGGCGGCGTTTTCGTCGTATTCTGGGCGTGATGACCGCGATCGGCATCGTTGCCGCGTTCGTTGCGGTGTGGCTGGTCGGGCGAGCCTATGGCGCGCTCGGCTGGATTGCGACGCTGGCGACGTTCGGGGGCGTGGTCGGGTCGATCGCGATGGCGGGGGCGCTGATGGGCCTCGCGTTCATGAGTTCGGGCACTGGCCACGACGAGGCCGCCGACGCGGCCGGGCTGGATACGAGAACGGGCCGAGCGCCCCTCAAGGACGTCGGCCCGTGATCATCGCAGCCCGAGCGGCGCAGGAGAACCGCGCGCCCGGCTAGTCCCGCTTACTCGGCAGGCGTCGCTTCACCGCTGGCGGCGCGCACGATACGGCGGCGACGCGGCTTGGGCGCCTCGGCAGCGGCGTCGTCGCCAGCAGGCGCCGGGACGTCTTCGTCGTCGCGCGCGGCCACGTCCTGCCGCGAAGGCACGAGGCCGAGCGCGGGCGGCAACCGGTCGGCACCGAGCGCCTCGGCAGGCGCAGCCGTATCCCCCGCATCCTCGCGCGGCTTGCGCGTCCGGGTCCGGCGGCGCGGTGCCTCCTCCGCCTGAACATCGCTCACTGGCGGCAGATCCTGCGCAGGTGCGGCGTTCGGCGCGGGCGCCTCGGACGGCGGCGTGTCGACGTCGTTGGCGACGGGAGCCTGCGTCGGGCGCTGGAAGCGACGCTCGTCATCGCGCGCTTCGACCGGACGACGGTCGCGATCGAACCGGGGACGCTCCTCGCGCGGCTGACGCTGCTGACGATCCTCACGACCCTCGCGCTGGCGCTCGTCGCGGCTGTCGCGCTGCCGGTCGTCGCGCTGGCGATCATCTCGGTCGCTGCGCGGGCGGTCGTCGCGGGCGGATCGCTCGCCGTACTGGCGGTCGCCATATTGACGATCGTTCTGCGGTCGATCGTTCTGCTGGCGGTCGGACTGCTGACGCTCGCCCCCCTGACGATCGCCCTCCTGTGCGCGCTGCATCTCGTCGGCGCGGACGGGCTCGCCCTCGTCACCGAAATCGTCGAACGGATCGAACTGGTCGAAATCGTCGCGCTGCTGGCGGCGCTGCTGCCCCTGATCCTCGTTGCGGCCGCGCTGGTCGGCGAGCACGCGGAAATAATGGTCGGCGAACTGCAGGTAATATTCGGTGTTGACCCGGTCGCCCGACATCTGCGCGTCGCGCGCCATGTTCTTGTACTTCTCGAGCAACTGCGCGGCGTTGCCGCGTGCGCGGCTGTCGATCCGGTTGCCGCTGTCGCGCTGCCCCTGGCCACCGCCACCGGGACGCTGCGGTCCATTGCCACGACCGCGACGGCGGCCTTGCTGACGATTGTTGATCAAAAGTGTGTCCTCGTCCTCGAACCTAAAACGGCACTGCTCCCGAACGGCACCGACCTCGGTGCACGGGCGATCATTCCCAAGGACGGCTGCGCACGGGCGAACCGGACCTGCCATGGCCACCGGACTGCAGCGGCTGATGACGAAGGGAGGGCTCAACGCCCCATAACAACGACGCGGTAAACAGCGCTGTCTGTGCGGGCCCCTACGGGCGCTCTAGCGGCTCGCCGCTCGTTCTCAAAGCGAAATATGAGGGCGCGGTCACCCAGGTTCAAGGCGTGACAACGAGGCAACGATCGAGCCCGGCGAGGTCGCGGCGTATTGCGACACGGAGCCCGACCGCGCGGAACAGTGCCGCGGCGCGCGCACCCTGCTCCGATCCGATCTCGATACAGGCAACGCCGCCGGGGGCGATCTGCGATGGCAGCGCGGGGGCGAGCCGGCGATAATCGTCGAGCCCGTCGGCGCCCGCGAACAGCGCCGACGCGGGCTCCCAGTCGCGCACCTCCGCGGGCAGGCTTGCGTCCGCCTCGATATAAGGCGGGTTGCACAGCACAAGGTCGAACGCCGCGCCGGTGCCCTGCCAGTCGCCCGCGATTATCTGGGCGCGGTCCGCCATGCCGAGCCGTTCGGCATTGCCGCGCGCAATCGTGAGTGCCGCCGCCGAGGCGTCGATGCCGACCCCTGTCGCGTGGGGCCATTCGTCGAGTGCGGCGAGCAGCAGCGCGCCCGAGCCGGTGCCGAGGTCGAGCACGCGGCGCGGTCCTGACGAGCCGGCGAAATGCGCGACTGCCGCCTCGATCAGCGTCTCGCTGTCGGCGCGCGGGACGAGCACACCCGGCGCGACATGCAGGTCGATCGTCCAGAAGGCGCGCGTGCCGGTAAGATACGCGACGGGTTCGTGCGCGGCGCGGCGCTCGACGAGCGCGTCGAACGCCGCCGGCACCGACCAGTCATCGAGCGTTAGCAGCAGGCGCTCGCGCGTGATGCCGAGCGCGTGGGCCAGCAGCAGCTCGGCGTCGAGCCGCGGGGTGGCGGAGAAGGCGAAGCGCTGCGCAGCGGCGGCGAGTGCGGCGCGGGGGGCCGAGGGGGGCATCACGATGCGGACCGGGTCACGCCGCGGCGAAGCCGCGCCGTCGAACAGGAGCGGCGCTCCTGCCGGCCGTGCTTGGTCGAGTCCTGCTGCGGCACGCAGCAGGACGACCTACGCATCCAGCGTCGCCAACCGCTCCGCCTCATCCTCCGCGATCAGCGCGCCGACCAGTTCGCCCAATTCACCCTGGAGAATCTCGGGCAGGCGGTGGAGCGTCAGGTTGATGCGGTGGTCGGTCACGCGGCCCTGCGGGAAATTGTAGGTGCGGATGCGCTCCGACCGATCGCCCGATCCGACCATCGCACGACGGGTGCCCGATCGCTCGGCCGCCAGCCGCTCGCGCTCGGCCTCGTACAGGCGGGTGCGTAGGACCTTGAGCGCTTTCGCCTTGTTCTTGTGCTGCGACTTCTCGTCCTGCTGGATCACGACCAGTCCGGTTGGCAAATGCGTGATGCGCACCGCGGAATCGGTCGTGTTGACCGACTGCCCGCCCGGACCCGAGGAACGATAGACGTCGATCCGCAGATCCTTCGCCTCGTCGATCTGGACGTCGACCTCCTCCGCCTCGGGCAGCACCGCGACCGTTGCCGCGGACGTGTGGATGCGCCCGCCGCTCTCGGTCACGGGCACGCGCTGGACACGGTGGACGCCGCTCTCGAACTTCAATTTCGCGAACACCCCCGATCCGGTGATCGAGGCGACCACTTCCTTGAACCCGCCCGCGTCGCTGTCCGACGCCGAGATCAGCTCGACGCGCCAGCCCTGCTCCTCGGCGAAGCGCTGGTACATGCGGAACAGGTCGCCCGCGAACAGCGCCGCCTCGTCGCCGCCGGTCCCAGCGCGCACCTCGAGCATCGCCGAGCGCTGATCGGCGGCATCGCGCGGCAAGAGCGCGAGCGCGAGGCGACGGTCGGCCTCGGCGAGTGCGGCCTTGTTCTCGCGCAGCTCCTCTTCGGCCATCGCGCGCAGCTCGGCGTCGGCGTCGTCGGTCATGTACTGGAGGCTCTCCGCCTCGGCGCGCAGCCGGCGCACCTCGCCCGCGGCCGCTGCTACGGGTTCGAGCTCGGCATATTCCTTCGACACCGCGACGAAGCGATCGCCGTCGAGATTGCCCGTCGCCATCAACGCGGACAGCTCGTCGCGCCGCGCCTCGATCTGGCGGATGCGATCAGGGGAGATGGTGGTCATGCGCGCGCGCCGTTCAACCGAGCACCGCCTGCGCGCGACCCGCCCCGCGCAGCACGCGTACCGCGTGCCCGTCGGCACGGAATGTCACCGTCTCCGCCGGATCGAGCTTCAACGCCTTGTCGTAGCGCTTGCGCGGTGAGCCAGTGGCGACGAGTTCGGCCGAGACACCGGCGCGCCGCAACTTGGCGAGCGCCGCCGTGGCCTCTGCCTGCGCGGCCTCATCTTCGATCACCACCACCACGTCGGGTCCGCTGAACGCCGGCTTCTCCAGCAGCATCGCCAGCCGCTCAATTCCCGCGGCCCAGCCGACTCCCGCGGTAGCCGGCCCGCCCAGGCTCTCGACCAAACCATCATAGCGCCCGCCCGCGAGCACGGTGCCCTGCGCGCCGAGCCGGTCGGTGACGAACTCGAACGCGGTGTGGCGGTAGTAATCGAGCCCGCGCACCAGCCGCGCGTTGCGCGTCCACGCGACTCCGGCGGCGTCGAGCCCGGCGGTCACCGCGTCGAAGAACGCGCGCGCCTCCGACGTCAGATAGGCGTCGATGTCGGGCGCGCTGTCGGCGATCGGACGATCGCGGGGGTCCTTTGAATCGAGAATACGCAGCGGGTTCTTGTCGAGCCGTGCGAGGCTGTCCTCCGACAGCTCGGTCCGGTGCGCTTCGAAATGCGCCACCAGCGCGGCACGCCAGGCGTCGCGCGTCTCCGCGTCGCCCAGCGTGTTCAGTTGCAGCGTCACGCCGTCAGCGATGCCGAGTTCGTGGAGTAGTTGGTCGGCGAGGCACAAGAGTTCGACATCCGCCGCCGGCTCGGGCGCGCCCAGGATCTCGGCGTCGATCTGGTGAAACTGGCGGTAGCGGCCCTTCTGCGGCCGCTCGTAGCGGAACACCGCGCCGCTGGTGACGAGCTTCAGCGGCGCGTACTGCTGCCATCCGCCGGTGATGTAGGCGCGCGCGATCCCCGCGGTGAACTCGGGGCGCAGCGTCAGGCTGTCGTTGCCGCGATCGGGGAAGGTGTACATTTCCTTCGACACGACATCGGTCGTCTCGCCGATCGAGCGTGCGAACACCTGCGTGTCCTCGAACACCGGCACCTCGACGCGCTCGAAACAATAGAGCCGGCGCACACGGTCGAAGGTCGATTGCACGTGCGCGAAGCGGCGTTCGTCATCGCGAAAGATGTCCTGCGTGCCACGCACGCGATTGGGGGTCTGGATACGGGCCATAAACGCGCGCGTATCTAGGCGAGCCGCCGCGCTCGCGCTAGCGCTTGCTCGATGAACGATACAGCGGGCCAGTGGACCGGGATCAAGCGGATGCTGGGGCAACGCGTAGCGCCGCCGCGCTTCGTGCTGTTCGTGGTCGTGTGCCTCGCTGGCGCTGGCCTGTTGTGGCCGGTCGCGGGCAAGGGCCGCGCGGTGATGGGCGGGTTCGATCTCGGCGCGCTGGCGTTCCTGCTGTCGCTCGCCTCCCTGTTCCGCAAATCCTCGGCCGCGGCGATGCGGCAGGCGACGCGCGCCAACGACGCCAATCGCGCGCTGCTGCTGGCGATCACCGCGGGCACCACCTTCGTCATTCTGGTCGCGGTCAACGGCGAGTTGAAGGGCAAGAACGACGCGTTCGCCATCGCGCTCGTGATCGTGACGCTCGCGCTCGCGTGGCTGTTCTCGAACATGGTCTATGCGCTCCACTACGCGCATCTGTTCTATGGTGCGGACGACGATGGCGCGGGGGACGCGGGCGGGCTCGACTTTCCGGGCACGAAGGAGCCCGATTACTGGGACTTCCTGTATTTCAGCTACACGCTCGGTATGACGTTCCAGACCTCGGACGTGACGCTGTCGAGCGGGCGGATGCGGCGGGTGGCCCTTGGGCAGTGTTTGGCGGCGTTCGTGTTCAACCTCGGCATCCTCGCCTTCACCATCAACACGATCGGCGGTGCGGGAGGCTAGACGCGGGCGGTCTGTGAACGGTAAGCCGTTCTGACATACACCAGAATATCACTCAGGGGACCGCGCCGCGCATGATCCGTTCTTTCCTGACCGCCACGTTGCTCGCCACGACCGCCCTGCCCGCCGCCGCGCAGGTGCCCGCGGGCAATTCCGCGCCGCAGCCGGTGCCGATCGTCGACACGATCCCCGAGGCGAAGGACGTGCGCTTCCCCGGCACGCTCCAGGTCAACGTCGACGCGACCGACACGACGCGCGGCATCTTCCGCGTGACCGAGACGATCCCGGTTCCGGCCGCCGGGCACATGGTGCTGCTGTTTCCGAAATGGTTGCCGGGCGCGCACAGCCCGCGCGGTGAGATCGAGAAGCTCGCCGGTCTGGTGTTCAAGGCGAACGGTCAGGTGATCCCGTGGACGCGCGACACCGTCGACGTGTTCGCGTTCCACCTGGACGTGCCCGCGGGCGTGACCGCGCTGGAGGCGTCGTTCCAGTTCATCTCCGCGACCAAGGGCGATCAGGGCCGGATCGTCGCGACGCCGACGATGATCAGCATGGAGCCGAACTCGGTCAGCCTCTACCCGGCGGGCTATTTCACCCGGCAGATCCCGGTGCAGATGACGGTCAGATACCCTGACGGCTGGACCGCGGCCGGCGCGCTCAAGGCGCAGGTGACCGGATCGACCTACGCGTACGAGCCGACCAATTACGAGATCCTGGTCGATTCGCCGATGCTGGCGGGCAAGTACGGCCGCGTCGTGCCGCTGTCGTCGCGCGTGAACCTGAACCTCTTCGCCGACGATCCCGCCGAGCTCGCCGCGACGCCGGCGCAGATCGACGCGCACAAGCGACTGGTCGAGCAGGCGGTGAAGACCTTTGGCGCGCAGCATTACGACCATTACGAGTTCCTGCTGTCGATCACCGATCAATTGGGCGGCATCGGGCTGGAGCATCACCGGTCGAGCGAGAACGGCGTGACGCCGGGTTATTTCACCAAGTGGGACGATGGCCCCGGCCGCCGCAACCTCTTGCCGCACGAGTTCACCCATTCGTGGGACGGCAAGTTCCGCCGCGGCGCGGACCTGTGGACACCCGACTTCCGCATGCCGATGCGCGACTCGCTGCTGTGGGTGTACGAAGGGCAGACGCAATTCTGGGGCTATATCCTCCAGGCGCGCTCGGGCCTCGTCAGCAAGCAGGACACGCTCGACCAGCTCGCGGCGATCGCGGCGAGCTACGATTCGCAGCGCGCGCGCGACTGGCGCGATCTGCTCGACACCACCAACGATCCGATCATCTCGGCGCGCAGGCCAAAGGGTTGGACGAGCTGGCAGCGCTCGGAGGATTATTACAACGAGGGGCTGCTCGTCTGGATGGAGGTCGATTCGCGGCTGCGCGAGCTGTCGCGCGGCAAGAAATCGATCGACGATTTCGCGCGCGCATTCTTCGGGGTACGCGACGGCGACTGGGGTGAGCTGACCTATACGTTCGAGGACGTGGCGGCGACGCTCAACAAGATTCAGCCTTACGACTGGGCGACGCTGCTGCGCCAGCGACTGACCGAGCATGCGCCCGGCGCGCCGATCTCGGGGTTCGAGCGCAACGGCTATCGCCTGACCTATGCCGATACGCCCACGCCGTCGTTCAAGAGCGGTGAGTCGTCACGCAAGATCACCGACCTGACCTATTCGGGCGGGCTGGTCGTCAGCGAGGGCGAGAGCAAGGGCGGGGTCACCGGCGTCAGTTGGGGCAGCCCCGCCTTCAACGCCGGGCTGACGGTCGGCGCGACGATCGTGTCGATCAACGGGCAGCCTTACTCGGCGGATGCGCTGAAGAAGGCGATCCGGGCCGCACAGACCGCCAACGGCCAGGCGGGCAACGGTCAGGCGGGCGGCGTGCCGATCCAGCTGATCGTCCGTCAACAGGACGCGTATCGCACGGTGACCCTCGACTGGCACGGGGGCTTGCGCTACCCGCGCCTCGAAAAAATCGGCAAGGGTGATTCCGGGCTCGACCGCCTGCTCGAACCGCGCTGAGCCACGGGGCGTGATCTCAACAAGGGAATTCAATGCGTATTGATCTTATCCCGGTCGGCAAGAGTCCGCCCGACGACCTGAACGTCATCATCGAAGTGCCGACCGGCGGCGAGCCGGTGAAGTACGAGTTCGACAAGGCATCGGGCGCGCTGTTCGTCGATCGCATCCTGCACACGCCGATGCGTTACCCGGCGAACTACGGCTTCGTGCCGCACACGCTGTCGCCCGACGGCGATCCGCTCGACGCGCTGGTCGTGTCGCGTTCGCCATTCATTCCAGGCTGCGTGGTGCGCGCGCGCCCGATCGCGGTGCTGAACCTGGAAGACGAGGCCGGCGGCGACGAGAAACTGGTCTGCGTGCCGGTCGACTCGACCTTTCCCTACTACACCAAGGTCGATGGCCGTGAGGATCTGCCCGAGATCGTGTTCGAGCAGATCGAGCATTTCTTCACCCACTACAAGGACCTGGAGAAGAAGAAGTGGGTGCGGATCGGCACCTGGGGCGACCGCGACGAGGCGCGCCGGATCACGCTGGAAGCGATCGAACGCTATGACGCGGCCAAGGCGCAGGGCGAGGAGCCGCACGACCACGACGTTCCGGGTCGCGAATAAGCCTCTATCCTGACGACGGGTGGCGGCGTTCGCGTCGCACGCTCATCAGTGACGCCGGGGAGCACGCAACGGGCGAGCTCCCCGGCGTTGTCGTACGTGGATCTCAGACGATTACAGCGTTGCGGCAGAGGCGCCTGCTCCGCTCACGCGACTGCCCCGGCGGTCAGCTTCAAGCCGGCGATGCAGGCGACGACGCCCGCGATCAGCAGCAGGCGGACCGCGCTGGCGGGTTCGCCGAACCAGACGATCCCGACGATCACGGTGCCGAGCGCGCCGATCCCGCCCCACACTGCATAAGCGGTTCCCATCGCGATGCTGCGCGAGGCGACCTCCAGCAAGGTCATCGAACATCCCACACTGGCAAGGAAGCCGAGCGTCCAGGGTATGTTGCGGAAGTTGTCGACGTGGCGCAGGCAGGTAGTGAAGCCGATCTCGAACAAGCCACCGACGATCAGCAGCACCCACGCCATCAGCCACGCCCCGCCAGTGCGACGAGCGCGTCGCCCGTCACGCGCTGGATCGTCCATTCCTCCATCGGCACCGCGCCGATCTTGCGATAAAAATCGATCGCCGGGGTGTTCCAGTCGAGCACCGACCATTCGAAGCGTCCGCAGCCGCGGTCGAGCGCCAGGCGTGCGAGATGGGCGAGCAAGGCACGCCCCGCCCCCCGCCCGCGCGCGTCCGGCGTGACGTACAAATCCTCGAGGTAGAGCCCGCGCCGCCCGGTCCATGTCGAGAAATTGTGAAAGAACAATGCGAAGCCGATCGCTTCGCCAGCCTCCTCGGCGATCACGGCCTCGGCGGCGGGATGTTCGCCGAACAGCGCGAGCGCGAGGCTCGCGTCGGTCGCCTCGACCGCATCGGGTTCGCGTTCATAGGCGGCGAGTTCACGGATGAAGCGCAGGATCGTCGCAACGTCGGCGTGGGTAGCAGGTCGAATATCGGTCATACCGCCTGCTCTATCGCAGATTGCGCGATATCGCGACGACGCGCGGCGTACAGGCATGCGCCGACGATGATCGCGGCGCCGGCGAGCGTGGTCGGCTGCACGCGCTCGCCGAAGACAAGCCAGCCGAGTGCGGCGGCGTAGACGAAAGAGGTATATTCGGTGGTGGCGAGATAGCCCGTCTCACCGTGCGCATAAGCCCAGGCGAGCAGGAACAAGGACGAGGTGCCGAGCGCGGCGGCAACCGCGATCTTCCACCACTCGCTTAAGGGAGGCAGCACCGCCAGCCACGGCGCGGCGCCGGCAAGGATTGCGGTGACGAGCGCGGATTGCAGAAAGGCGATCTCGGCGGGCCGCGCGGCCTGGCTTTGCAGGCGCGCGACGACCAAGTTGACGGCATAGAGTACGGCCGAGGCGAGGATCGCGACCGCGCCCTCGAACGCCTGCGGTCCCATGACGGCGCTTCGCTGTCCCGCCAGGATTACGCCGACGCCCGCGACCGCGACGAACGAGGCGGTGACGACGCGGCGTCCCACCCGCTCGTGCAGGAACAACGCACCGAGCAGCAGCGCGAGCAGCGGGGCGATGTAGGCGAGCGAGATCGCCTGCGCCATCGGCACGCGCGCCAGGCCCCAGAAGAACAGCAACGCCATCGCCGCGGTGATGCCGCCGCGCAAGCCGTGGAGGCGCAGCGCGCGGGCAGTCGGGCGCGGACGACCGCTCGCCAGCCATGCGGTGCCGCCGAACAGCGTCGACAGCCCGGTGCGCCAGACCAGCGCATTGTAGACGCCCAGGCCGAGCACCAGCGATTTCATGAACGCGTCCATGATCGAGAACAGCCCGATGCCCGCGGCAGCGACCGTAAAGGCTAGTGCGGGCGATAGCTGACGCGCGGTCATCGCCGTGCCCGGTCGATGCCCGAAATTGAGGCAAAGTTGAGAAAGTTGAGGTTCACGCGCACGCGGCGCGCGCGGCTCGACATCATGTCGAGAACGGCGCTGGCTTGGGGCGGGATCATCGAAGCGGGCACGTGCCGCCTATGGCCGATCACGGGCGGATAGGACAGGGAAGGAACGACCGGGCGATCGGCGATCCGGGTTGCAAACGATCCTCTGCATGTTCGGCATAAGTCGGTTGTCCGATGGCGGGAGAACGATCGTTGCGGCCGATGGAGCCGGTGAGGAATGGCGGTGGCCACCCCGAACGGCGCTACGTCGATAGCCGCGCGAGGCGTGACGACGTAGGGCGCGGCGTCTACGCTGCGAGCGACCATCACCGCAGGAGGACGCCCTTGGCCCAGATCGATTCCGTGGCTCGGATCAATTACGTCGAGCTTCCCGCCCGCGATCTCGGTGCGGCGCGGACGTTCTACGCGACGGTGTTCGGGTGGGATCTGACCGATTTCGGCCCGAGCTATTCGTCGACCACGACGGGTACCGTCGACCTCGGACTCCAGGGCGACATGAGCGAGGCCACCAGCATGCCGCTCGCGGTGGTGCTGGTCGAGGACATCGATGCGGCACAACGCAGTGTCATCGCTGCGGGAGGAACGATCAGCCGCGCGGTTTTCGCCTTCCCCGGCGGGCGCCGCTTCCACTTCCGCGATCCCAATGGTTTTGAGCTCGCGATCATGCAGGCGGAATAACCTGACCGATCAGCGCCCCCGCCGCGTCCGCGAATCCCTCGAAGCGAACAGGCGGTCAGCTGAGCCGGGCTCCGGCCGCGCGACGCTATTCCGCTGCGAGTTTGGCGGCGGCCGCGTGTGCCTCGATCTCGGCGGCCTTGGCCTCGACCAGGCGAACGATGTGGTCGATCATGCCCGCGTCCTGGACATGGTGGTCGGTGACGCCCGACAGATACACCATGTGCTTGCCGTTGCCGCCGCCAGTGATCCCGATATCGGTCTCGCGCGCCTCGCCCGGGCCATTGACGACGCAGCCGAGCACGGAGAGCGACATCGGCGTGCGGATGTGCTGCAACCGCTCCTCCAGCGCCTGCACCGTGCGGATCACGTCGAAACCCTGGCGCGCGCAGCTGGGGCACGAGACGACACGGACGCCGCGGTTGCGGATGCCGAGCGCCTTCAGGATCTCGAAACCGACGCGCACCTCGTCCTCGGGCTCGGCCGACAAGGACACGCGGATCGTGTCGCCGATGCCGAACCACAGCAGCGAGCCGATACCAATCGAGGATTTGACGGTGCCGCCGACGAAGCCGCCCGCCTCCGTTATCCCTAAGTGCAGCGGGCAATCGACCACGCCCGCGAGCTGTTGATAGGCCGCGACCGCGAGGAAAAAGTCCGACGCCTTCACCGCGACCTTGTATTCGTGAAAGTCGTGGTCCTGGAGCAGCTTGATGTGGTCGAGTGCGGATTCGACCAACGCGTCTGGGCACGGCTCGCCGTATTTCTCGAGCAGATGCTTTTCCAAGCTGCCGCCATTGACGCCGATGCGGATCGCGCAACCGTTTGCCTTGGCGGCGCGCACGACCTCGGCAACGCGGGCGGGCGAGCCGATGTTGCCCGGGTTGATGCGCAGGCAGGCCGCACCCGCGTCGGCGGCTTCCAGCGCGCGCTTGTAGTGGAAATGGATGTCGGCGATGATCGGCACGTTCGCGGCACGCACAATCTGCGGCAGCGCGGCGGTTGATTCGACGTCGGGGCACGAGACGCGGATCAGGTCGACGCCGACATCCTCGCAGCGGCGGATCTGGTCGATCGTCGCGCCGACATTGTCGGTGGGCGTGTTGGTCATCGTCTGCACGGTGACGGGCGCGCCGCCGCCGACGGGAACGTTGCCGACCATGATCTGGCGGCTCTCTCGGCGGACGATGTCACGCCACGGACGAATGGACATGCCGCCCATATACGCGCGCGCAGGCCCGGCCGAAAGCCCGGCTTGCCGACCCGAGATTCAGACCGGATCGGCTGTATCAGCAATGTTTCGTTGAGAGAAGGCAAGCTATGCCCGCACGATGCGTCCCGCTCCCCCTGTCCGGCATTTGTCCGGTCGGCACTATGGCCTCGACTGGCTGCGGATCGGCGCGTTCGCGCTGCTGATCCTGTACCACGCGACCTTGGTGTTCGCGCCCGGCCACTGGGTGATCAAATGGCCGCAAACCAATTCCGATCTGGTGGTGCCGCTCGCGTTCCTGACGCCGTGGCGGCTGCCGCTGCTGTTCGCGGTATCGGGGTTCGCGACGCGGCGGCTGCTGATGCGCTCACCCTCGCTCGCGGACTTCGCGCGCGGGCGCAGCAAGCGGTTGCTGATTCCGCTCGCCTTCGGGTTGCTGGTGCTGCTGCCGCCCGAATTGTGGGTGCGCGCCCGGCTGGCGGGCGATCCGCTACCCTTGGGCGGTTACTGGCTGCACGAATATTGGCTGCCGGCGCCCCGCTACGGACTGGGGTTCCCGGCGTGGGAGCATCTGTGGTTCGTACTGTATCTGTGGACCTACACCATGCTGCTGGTGCTGCTGGTCCGGGCGCGCGGGTCCGAGTGGGTGCAAGCGCAAATCGAGGTGTTGACCGCGAACAACCGCATCCTGTGGGCACCGATCGCGTTACTGGCGACGGCGCGGCTGTCGCTGATGTTCGTTGTGCCCGAACAGCACGGGTTGTTCACCGACTGGAGCGGGCACGTGCAATATCTCTCGTTCCTGTTGTTCGGCTTCGCGCTCGGCGGGTCGAGCGTGTTGTGGCAGCGGATCGCCGCGCACGCGGACGCCGCCCTGCCGGTGGCGCTTCTGTGCGGCTGCCTGTCCGCCTGGGTGGAGCATCGTTATCCCGGCAGCGAGATGCCGCCGCACCTGCTCGCCGCCGCCGAGCGTGCCGCGCAGGTGGCGATGGCGTGGTCGATGCTGCTGATCCTGCTGCACGTCGCCGATCGCTGGTTGAACCGCGACGCACCATGGCGTGCGCGGCTGGCGGAGGGGGTGTTCCCTGCGTACCTGATCCACCATCCGGTGATCGTGGTGACCGCCTGGGCAATCGTGCCGCTGGGTCTGTCCGCCGCCGCCGGGTTCGCGATCGTGCTGGCGACCACGACGGCGGCGTGTGTCGGCTTCTACCTGCTGGCGCGCGCGGTGCCGCCGCTGCGTGCGTTGGCAGGGCTGGGCGCGCTGCCGCCGACGCCGACGCCGCGCGCGGGCCTGGTCGCGGCGGAATGAGCCTCTGGTGGATGGCCCGGTAACGGGCGCGTGATTGGCGTGGGCGCGGCGAAGCTGCTAGGCGCACGCCCATGCAACGCCATTACGGGCTCGACTGGCTCCGCATCGGCGCCTTCGCGCTGCTGATCCTCTACCATGTCGGCATGGTTTTCGTGCCGTGGGACTATCACGTGAAACTCGCCGGTCCGCGCTGGGCGACGGTGCCGATGATGGCGACCAACCCATGGCGGCTGTCGCTGCTGTTCATCGTCTCCGGCTACGCCAGCCGCGCGCTGTTGAAGCGCCATTCGAGCCGCTGGCGCTTCGCACGCAACCGCACGGCGCGGCTGCTGGTCCCGCTCATCTTCGGGATGGCGGTGATCGTGCCGCCGCAGGCATGGGTCGAGCTGGTGGCGAAACGCGGCTATCCGCATAATTACGCGTGGTTCTGGTGGCACGATTATTTCCGCTTCGATGCGGCGATGGGCGTGCCGCTGCCGACGTGGAACCACCTGTGGTTCGTGGCTTACCTGTGGCTTTACACGCTGGCGATCACGCTGGCGGTAGCGGTGACGCCCAAGCGGTTGCGCGAGCGCGCGCAGCGCGGGTTCGAGGCACTGTTTCGCGGGCCGGTATTGATGCTGCTGCCGCTCATCTGGATGGTGCTGGTCAATCTGGTGCTGTTTCCGGGCGGGCGCGAGACGCATGCGGTGCTGGGCGACTGGGTGGCGCACGCGACCTATTTCCCCGCTTTCCTGTTCGGGTTCGCGTTGGCACGCGCCGACGGCACACTGGCGAGTTTCGTGCGCTGGTGGAAGCTGGCCGCGGGCGTGGCGCTCGCGTCCTACGCACTCGTCGCCGGGATCGAGCTGACCTGGCCGGGCGTGGCGGGCGCGCCGCACGGGGTGGGCGAGCTGTTCTCGGTCGCGCGCGCGGTGGAGGGCTGGTTCGCGATCGCCGCGCTGATCGGGTTCGCCGACAGCCACTGGAACCGCGACCATCGCTGGCGCCCGATGCTGACCGAGGCGGTGTTCCCGTTCTACATCATCCACCAGACCGTGATCGTGGTGGTGGGCTGGTGGCTGACGCGCGCGGGATTGCCGGTGCTGGCCGATTTCCTGATCCTGGTCGCGGCGACCGTGGCGGGATGCTGGGCGTTCTACCTCGTCGGGCGCAGGATACCGCTGGTCCGGCCGTTGATCGGGCTGAGGCGTCACGCGTCGAAGCGCACCCACGTCGATCCGCGCCCTGCGATCGCCTGAACATCACATGGAGCAATCGATGACGACCGAGCATCCGCCGCGCTCGACGCTTACGCATCCGCCGCGCTGGACGCTGGTGATCCACGGCGGCGCGGGGATCATCACGCGCGGCGTGCTGACGCCCGAGCAGGACGGGGGCGCGCGCGCCGGCCTCACCCGCGCGCTGGAGGCCGGGGGTGCAGTGCTGGCACGCGGCGGTGCGGCGGTCGACGCGGTCGAGGCGGCGGTGCGCGTGCTGGAGGATGACGCGCATTTCAATTCCGCGCGCGGGGCGGTGCTGACGTTCGAGGGGCGGGTCGAGCTCGACGCCGCGATCATGGACGGGCGCGACCGATCGGCGGGCGCGGTCGCCGGCGTAACGGGCGCGCGCAACCCGGTCAGCCTCGCGCGTGCGGTGAAGGACCACAGCCCGCACGTGCTGCTGACCGGCGCGGGCGCGGACACGTTCGCGCGCGAGCAGGGCGTCGAGCAGGCGGGCGAGGACTGGTTCGTGATCCCCGAACGTCGCGCGCAACTCGCCGCGATGAAGGAAAGCGAGGACTGGTTCGACGTCGACATGAAGTACGGCACGGTCGGCGCGGTGGCGTGCGACAAGGACGGCCATGTCGCCGCCGCCACCTCGACCGGGGGCGTGACCGGCAAGCGCTGGGGCAGGGTCGGCGATTCGCCGCTGATCGGCGCGGGCACCTGGGCCGACGATCGCGCCTGCGCGGTGTCGGCGACCGGATCGGGCGAATTCTTCATCCGCGAGAGCGTCGGACACGAGATCGGCGCGCGCGTGCGGATGCTGGGCGAGCCGCTGCAGGTCGCGGCCGACGCGGTGATGGCCGGCGTAAAGACACTGGGCGGCAGCGGGGGCGTGATCGTGACCGGGCCGGACGGACAGCCGGTATGGAGCTTCACCACGCAGGGCATGTACCGCGGGCAGGTATCGGCAGACATCGAGGCAAAGGTCGCGATCTACGCCGACGAGGGGTGAAGATCGGGGGTGAATGAACACTCACGCCCATTGAGCGGACGCGCGGCGCAAGCTACGGCGAGACGCATGGCTGTTTATTTCCACGAGGAAGACCTTCCCGGCGACGTGTTCGCGCCCGGCGCCGCGATCGCGGTGGATACCGAGACGATGGGGCTGATCACGCCGCGCGACCGCTTGTGCGTGGTGCAATTGTCCGACGGGCAGGGTGACGAGCATCTGGTGCGGTTCATGCCCGGCAGCGATTATGCCGCGCCGAACCTGAAGCGCGTGCTGGCCGATCCTGCGCGGTTGAAGCTGTATCATTTCGGCCGCTTCGACATTGCGGCGCTGCGCTTCTACCTGGGCGTGGTGGCCGCGCCGGTTTATTGCACCAAGATCGCGTCGCGGCTGGTGCGCACCTACACCGATCGGCACGGGTTGAAGGAGCTGGTCAAGGAACTGCTCGGCCAGGATATCTCCAAGCAGCAGCAATCGTCCGACTGGGGTGGGCCGGAGCTGTCCGACGCGCAGCGCGATTATGCCGCCTCCGACGTGCGTTACCTGCACCGGATGAAGGAGGAACTGGACAAGCGGCTGGTGCGCGAAGGGCGGATGGCGCTGGCGCAGGCGTGTTTCGACTTCCTGCCGGCGCGGGCCGAACTCGACATTGCGGGCTGGCCCGAGGTCGACATCTTCGCGCACGCTTGAGCCATCGGAGGAGCTGATGAGCGAGCTTGCCCGCCGGACCCTGTCGGATCGCCAGCAATGGGCACGTCCGGGTGGTCGGCACGACCGTCTGATCCGCACGTCCAACTGGGTCATCCCCGCCTCGATCGGCGTGCTGACCGCGTTTCTGGTGATGGCGCCGCTGACGATGGCGGGCGACGTGTCGTTCGTGCTCGACAAGAACAAGGTCGATGTCGCGAAGGAGCGCTTGAAGCTGCAATCGGCGACCTATCGCGGGACCGACAGCAAGGGGCAGCCGTTCGAGCTCGAGGCGGGCTCGGCGGTGCAGAAGAGCTCGGCCGAGGCGGTGGTGCGGATCCAGCAGATGGCGGCGGCGATCCAGTTGCAGGACGGCCCCGCACGGCTGACGGCGCCCCGCGCACGCTATGACATGGATACCGAGAAGGTACGAGTCGACGGACCGATCGCAGTGCGCGCGCCCAACAATTACGCGCTCAACACCTCCAGCGCCGACGTCGATCTGAAGACGCGGCAACTGACCTCGACCGCGCCGGTGACGGGCACGGTCCGGCAGGGTAATTTCAGCGCGAACAGCATGTCGGCCGATCTGGAATCGCGCACGGTCAGGCTGAACGGCAACGCACGCTTGCGCATCGTGCCCGGACAAACGAAATGAGCGCCATGCGCCGCCAGTTCCCGCTCCTGTCGCTGCTCGTGCTGGCTGCCCCCGTGGCCGCGCAGAGCAAGCACAACACCAACGCACCGATCGATTTCGGCGCCGACCAGATCGAGTTGCAGGACAAGGCGAACCGCGCGGTGCTGACCGGCAACGTCGCGGTGAAACAGGCCGAGATGACGCTGAACGCGGCGCGGATGAACGTCGCCTACACCGGACAGGTGATCGACGGGAACCCGCAGGTGTCGAGGCTCGACGCGTCGGGCGGGGTCACGGTGCGTCGCCCAGACCAGACCGCGCGCGGGCAATATGCGATCTACGACCTCAATCGCCGCGTCATCACGATGCTGGGCGCGGTCAGGCTGACGCAGGGGCCGAATACGGTCAATGGCGCGCGGCTGACGATCAACCTCGACACCGGGCGCGCGGTGATCGACGGATCGGCGGTGCGCGGCGGCAGCGGCAGCGGTGCGGCGGGCAACGTGCAGCAAGCGCCGACCGGCCGTGTGACGGGGACGTTCTCGGTTCCGAAACGAAGCTGAAGACGACTACGTCGTTCCTTACGCGACCAAGGGCTACTGAATAGGTCGATGGGGTACGGCAACGCGCCGCCTTTGACGGCTCTACCCACCCCCAGCCCCTCCCTTGCAGGAGGGGAGCTTGTTGTGCGTCAGCGGACCGGGGCCACCAACAGGCGGGCGAGTTTCGCCTTCAACCCGCGCAGCGTGTCGCCCGACACGGTCTGCACGCTCGACAGCGAGATCGAGCGCGGATTGACGGCCACGCCGTTGCGCCACACTTCCCAGTGCAGGTGCGGACCCGTCGACATGCCGGTCGACCCGACATAGCCGATCACCTGACCGCGCGCGACGCGGGTGCCGGGCGACACCGCGATCCGGCTCATATGGCCGTAACCCGAGGCATAGCCGCCGGCATGCGCGAGCTTGACGAAATTGCCGTAGCCGCCGCTGCGTCCCGCGAACGAGACGACGCCGTCGATCGCGGCGTAGATCGGGCTGCCGTAGGGAGCGCCGATGTCCAGCCCCTTGTGCATCCGCATGAAGCCGAGCAGCGGGTGCATGCGGTAGCCGAAGGTCGAGGTGACGCGCCCCGCGACGGGCATCCCCATGAAGCCGCGCCGCTCGACCTGACCCGCCGGGTCCATGAAGCTGCCGCCTTCACCCTGTTGGTCGCCCCAGCGGACGAGTTGCAGACGGCGGTGGCCGGCGGCGTCGGCGAGCCCGGCGTATTGCAGTTGCCCGACCTCGACCTCGCCGGTGGCGGCGCGCGCCTGATCCGCCACGATGTCGAACGTGTCGGCGGCACCGACGTCGCCGATCGGCATGCGCGCGGCGACCGCCTTGATATACGCTTCGACCACGCGCGCCGGTACGCCCGCGGCGCGCATCGAGCGGTAGAGACTGTCACCCACCAGCCCGCGGACGCGCAGCGGCGCCCGGTCGATGCTGATCGGTTGGCGGTCGAGCAGCAGGTCGTCGCCCGCGCGGTTGACCGCGAGGTTCAGGTCGAATCCGGCGCGAAACGACAGCTTCTCGACCGGGCGGGGTTGCAGCCGCGACGGTCGGCGCCCCATCGTCAGCGACAGGATCGTGCCGGGCTTGAGCTGGTCGAGCGATACTGCGCCGGCGACCAGCGTCGCGACGCGCGCCGCCTCGTTCATCCCGACACCGGCGCGTTGCAGCGCGTGGCCGAGCGTATCGCCGTCGCCCAGCGTGACGGTCAGGTCGATCTGCGGCCGCTCGGGCGTTTCGGCCAGATGGCGGACGAGGCCCGAGGCGGCCATGCGACGTCCGGTGGTGGCGCCGAGCCCCAAGGGCGCGATCGCTTGCGTGCGGGTTTCCTCCAGCGCCGCGCCGGTGACGACCGGGGCGGCGTAGCCGAGCACGGGCGGGATGCCGGGGCGCGTCATCCACGCCGCGGCGATCAGAGCGGCGCAGGTCGCGGCACCGCGCCACCAGGTGCGGCTGCCGATGTTCTGGCCGAGATCGGGCACCCAGTCGGTCCGGTAAGCGGCGTCGCGCAGACGATCGAGCAGCGGCGCTTCGCCGAGCGGTATCGTCGGAGCGGCAGCGGGCACGAGCGCGCGCATCCGCGCCGATCCCGCGGCACCCGCCAGTTCCAGCCCTTGCTGTTCACGCAGAAACAAAACGGCGTCCCCGCCCCGATTGACACCCGACACGATTGACAGGCGTGCGCCGCATCCCCCCGGCACCTGGGTCGCCGCGTTGTGGACGCGAGACCCTAAAGTCAAATTAACCGCGCGGCGCCGGCGTATTCTTCGCGACCGGACGCCCGCCGCGCGCGACGAAGCCGCGCGACCCGAAGGAAGTGATTGCATCCCCCCGCGCGCGACCCGATGTAGGGCGGGCAATGAGTGCGCGTGACAACGCCCGAGTGACGGCAGTGTTGGGCCCGACCAACACCGGCAAGACCCATCTCGCGATCGAGCGGATGTGCGCGCATTCGAGCGGCTGCATCGGCTTTCCGCTGCGGCTGCTGGCGCGCGAGGTGTACGACCGCGTCGTCGCGATCAAGGGCAAGGACCGTGTCGCGCTGGTGACGGGCGAGGAACGGATCGTTCCCAAGGACGCGCGCTGGTTCCTGTGCACCGTGGAGAGCATGCCACTGCCGCGGTCGGGCCAGAGCAGCCGCTCGACCGATCAGCTTGACCGCGATTTCGCGTTCGTTGCGATCGACGAGGCGCAACTGGGAGCCGGTCCCGAGCGCGGGCACGTCTTTACCGACCGGCTGCTGCGCGCACGCGGGCGCGAAGAGACGATGATCCTGGGCTCGGAGGCGCTGCGCCCGGTGCTGCGCAACCTGATCCCCGGCATCGAGATTGTCGAGCGGCCGCGCTTCTCGACGCTCTCCTATGGTGCTGCAAAGAAATTGTCGCGCCTGCCTAGGCGGTCGGCGGTGGTCGCCTTCTCCGCCGAGGAAGTGTACGCAACCGCGGAGATGCTTCGGCGCCTGCGCGGCGGCGCGGCGGTGGTGATGGGCGCGCTGTCCCCGCGCACGCGCAACGCGCAGGTGCAGATGTTCCAGGCGGGCGAGGTCGATTACCTGGTCGCGACCGACGCGATCGGCATGGGGTTGAACCTCGACGTCGGTCACGTCGCCTTCGCGGGGCTGCACAAGTTCGACGGACGCAGGCGGCGGCGGCTGACCGTCGCGGAAATGGCGCAGATCGCGGGGCGCGCGGGGCGGCACCAGCGCGACGGCACGTTCGGCGCGCTGACCGAGGAAGGCGACGAGGCGTTCCTGCCCGAAGAGATACAGGCGATCGAGGGGCATCGCTTCCCCAGACTTGATTGGTTGTACTGGCGCGAGGGCGAGCCCGACCTGCGCAGCATCGACGCGCTGATCGCCAGCCTGTCAAGGAAGCCCGAGATGCCGGGTGGCACCGTGACGATGCTGCGCCCCGCGCCCGAGGCGCTGGACCTCAAGGTATTGAAGCGGCTGGCCGACGATCCGGCGGTGCGCGTTGCGGCCGACGGGCGTTCGGGTGAAGGTCGGGGCCGCGGCAATGTCGCGCGACTGTGGGCGGCGTGCGGTATACCCGATTTCGCCAAGCTGGGGCTCGACCCGCACGCGCGCTTCGTCGGTCGCGTGTTCAACTATCTGGCGCAAGGGCACATCCCGCACCAATGGTTCGCCGACGAGGTCGCGCGGCTCGACCGCACCGACGGCGATGTCGAGACGATCGCGGGGCGGATCGCGGCGATCCGCAGCTGGACCTACATCGCGCAGCGCCCCGACTGGCTCGCCGACCCGCAAACCTGGGCGGCGCGCGCGCTGGAGGTCGAGGAACGATTGTCCGACGCGCTCCACGCGAGCCTGACCCAGCGGTTCGTCGACAAGCGCACCACCGCTTTGATGCGCAAGATCGGTAGCGGTGCGGGCGAATTGCCGGTCGAGATCGGTGCGGAGGGCGAGGTGACGATCGACGCGCACGCGATCGGGCGATTGGACGGCTTCCGCTTTACGGTCGCGCCCGAAGCGCGCGCCGCCGACAAGCGCCTGCTGCTCGCCACCGCCGAGAAAAGGCTCGGCACCGAGCGACGCCGGCGTGCCGAAGCGCTGATCGCCGGCGACGACGACGCGTTCGCGCTGGGCGAGGATGGCGCGATCACCGCGAACGGCGTCGAGCTGGCGCGGCTGGCGCGTGGGCCTTCGCTGGCGCGGCCGACGGTGGTGCTCGACCCCGCGCTCGCCTGCCTCGACGCCGGCTTACGCGAGCGGGTCGCGGCCAGGGTGCGCGACTGGGTGACCGCGAGCATCGCCCGTCGGCTGCCCGCACTCGCCAAGCTGTCGGAGGCGACGCGCGCGGCGGAGGCCGGGCCGGCGCTCCGCAGCATCGCGGGGGCGTTGGAGGCGGGCGCGGGCGTTACGCCGCGCGCGCCGCTCGCCGCCTCGCTCGACGCGCTCGATGGTGGTGCGCGCCACTGGCTCAGGCGCGCAGGCGTCACGATCGGCGCGCTCGACCTGTTCGATCCGCGGCTGCTCAAGCCGAATGCGCGACCGTGGCGGCAGGCGCTGATCGCGGCGGCGCATGGCGCGGCCCCCCCTGCCCCGCCCGCGGGCGCGACCGTGCTGCCGCGCGGCACGCCCGGCGCGATGCTGGGCATGGGGTATCGGCCGCTGGGCGCGCAGGCGGTGCGGATCGACCTGGTCGAGCGGATCGCGCGTGCGGCGCACGACGCGCGCGGGGCGAGCGAGGGCGGCGCGCGCGGGGCGTTCGCGCCCGACCCGGCGCTCGCGACCTCAATGGGGTTGGAGCCCGAGACGCTGGCGCGGTTGATGGCGGAACTGGGCTTTCGCGCCGCCGGTCCGCGCGGCGCGGCGGCGGAGGATGGTCCCCCGCGTTACGTCTGGCGCGGGCGACCGCGCCCGAAACCCACGCCCAGCGTGGTGCCCGCGCGGCCCGGCAATGCCTTTGCCGGCCTCGGCGACCTGATGCGCGTGCATTGATGCCGGGTGTCGTTGCCGCGGGCAGCACGACGATGCGGCTCGATCGATTCCTGTGGTTCACGCGGCTGACCAAGACGCGCAGCGTCGCGGCGGCGCTCGCCTCGGCGGGACGGCTGCGGATCGACGGACGGCTGATCGACCGCGCGCACGCCGCGGTGCGCGTCGGCAACATCCTGACCTTCGCGCATCACGATCGCGTGCTGGTGGTGCGGGTGGAGGCATTGCCGCACCGGCGCGGACCGGCACCGGAGGCGCGCGCGTGCTATCAGGAACTGACCGCAGGCGCGTCGGTTGATGGCGTCGGGTCGGTTGATGGTTCGGGCGCGCCCGGTGCGAACAACTCGCAGGAAAGCCTGGATGATTGACGCTTCCGTGCGCCCGGCATAGCAGCGGCCCAAATCGCGAACACCGACACGTACACGGCCGAGTTACCGAGGAACGCTTACATGACCTACGTCGTCACCGACGCCTGCATCCGCTGCAAGTACATGGACTGCGTCGAGGTGTGCCCGGTGGATTGTTTCTACGAGGGCGAGAACATGCTCGTCATCAATCCCAGCGAGTGCATCGACTGCGGCGTGTGCGAGCCCGAGTGCCCGGCCGAGGCGATCCTGCCCGATACCGAGAACGGGCTGGAACAGTGGCTGGAGCTGAACACCACCTTCTCCGCGCAATGGCCCAACGTCACGCGCAAGCTCGACCAGACCCCGCCCGACGCCGACGAGCACAAGGGTGAAGAGGGCAAGTACGACAAATATTTTTCGGCCGAGCCCGGCAAGGGCGACTGAGCGACTGTTCGTCACCCCGGACCTAATCCGGGGACCCGCTCCGATCCACGCGGGACAAGAAGCGGGATCCCGGGTCGAGCCCGGGATGACGTAGCAGGTAATACCAGAACGTTCACGGGCTCCCAGCTCCGCGTCGACGGCCGATGCCGCACGTCAGCAGCACTGACGTAAGCAGGCTGGAAACAAACAAATAATCGTGCTATATACTGCCGGGACGGGCGCTTTCCTGCCGCGCCCGACGGAGATCAACCTACCCCCGCCCCATGCCAATCGACCGACGCAGGTGTTTCCGCACCGGACCGGCGAGGCGTGGGTAGCAGGCGGGGCCTAGAATTGGAAAGATCGTCAATGGCTGCCAAGGCTCTGCACTTCGATGTCGGCGATTACGTCGTTTACCCCAAGCATGGCGTGGGTCGCGTGATCGAGCTGCAGAAATCGGAGATCGCGGGCATCGCGCTCGAACTCTACGTGCTGCGGTTCGAGAAGGAGCGCATGACGCTGCGCGTGCCGACCAACAAGGCCGAGAGCGTCGGCATGCGCAAGCTGTCGAGCGACAAGACGATGCGCGAGGCGATGGAAACGCTGAAGGGCAAGCCCAAGGTCAAGCGCACGATGTGGTCGCGTCGCGCGCAGGAATATGAGGCGAAGATCAACTCGGGCGACTTGGCCTCGATTGCCGAGGTGGTGCGCGACCTGTTCCGCGCCGAGGACCAGCCCGAGCAGAGCTATTCCGAGCGGCAAATCTTCGAGGGCGCGTGCAGCCGCCTCGCGCGCGAGCTCGCCGCGATGGAGCAGATCGACGAGCCGGCGGCGCAGGAGAAGATTCTCGACATCCTGCGCAAGGCCGCAGCGATCTACAACAAGGACAAGCAGCCCGCCTGAGCTGTTCAGCTACATCTGTAAACATTGCCTGTTTACAGATGTAATCAAAAGAGCGTATCGCCGGCTCCGGTTCAACGGAGTTACCTGCGATGCGCTCTTTGTCGTTTCTAGCCTTGCCCGTTCTCGCCGCGCTCACCCTGACGCTTCCGGCCGAACGCGCCGGGGCGGCTGCCGGTGGCTTCGCGGTCGATTACGCAATCCGCGACTTCTCGCGTCTGGCGCTCGGTACGGGTGCGCAGATGCAGGTGCGCGTCGGCCCGAGCTGGTCGATCCACGCTGACGGCCCCGCCGCAGTGCTGGCCACGATGCGCGTCGAGCGCGAGGGCGACACGCTCAAGATCGCGCGGCGCGATCCGCGCGCCAAGGGCGACCCTGCGCTGGAACGGCAGGTGCGCTTCACCGTGACGATGCCCAGCCTGTCCGCCGCGACGCTCGGCGGCAGCGGCGCGATCACCATCGACCGCGTGTCGGGGCCGCATTTCAGCGCGGCGGTCGGCGGCCAGGGCGCGATCACGATCGATGCGCTCGCCACCGATGCGGCCGAGGTATCGATCGGCGGCACCGGCCGCGTCGCCGCGGGCGGGCGCGTGCGCGATCTGAAGGTCTCGATCGGTGGTGCGGGTACCTTGCGCGCGCCGGCGCTTCATGCCGCGCACGCCGAGGTATCGGTGGCAGGTTCGGGCAGCGTGCTCGCCAGCGTCGAGGGCGACGCGCGGGTGTCGAGCGTCGGCCGCGGCACGATCGACCTCGGTCCTCGCGCACGCTGCGACGTGTCGAAGATGGGCAGCGCGCTGATCCGCTGCGGCGCTTGATCTCACCTCTGCCGTGTATCAATACGGCAACACAGTTGGAGGATGTGTCATGCGCTATTTCGCTCTCGCCTTGCTGATCCCGGTTGCCGCCTGCGGCATGGCCGCCACTTATGCCTCGGGCAATCAGGAGGGCATCGCGCCCGAGGGGACGGGGGCGAGCCGCAGCTACGCCGCGCGCGACTTCACCCGCGTGTCGCTCGCCGGGCCGGACAATGTCGAGGTGCGCGTCGGACCCTATTCGGTCCGGGCCGAGGGTGATCCGGCGCTGCTCGACCGGTTGGTGATCCAGCGCGACGGCAACAGCCTGCGCGTCGGGCGCCGCAACAGAATGAGCTGGAGCAAGGGCAGCGTGCGCGTGATCGTCACTATGCCGCGGATCGAGGAAGCCGCGATCGCCGGGTCGGGCGACCTGCGCGTTGCGCGCGCCGAGGGTGCGCGCTTCCGCGGTGCGATCAGCGGATCGGGCAATCTGGCGGTCGACGACATGCGCGCGGGTGAGGTCGAGTTCGGCATCTCGGGCTCGGGAGACGTGACCGCTGCCGGGCAGGCGCAAGCGCTGACGGTGCGGATCGCAGGGTCGGGCGACGTACAGGCACGCGGGCTGAGCGCGACGCGCGCGACCGTCTCGGTTGCAGGGTCGGGCGACGTCAGCGCGACCGTGCGCGGACCCGCCGACGTGCGGCTGGCGGGATCGGGCGACATCGATCTTGGCCCGGACGCGCGCTGCACCACGCGTAAGAGCGGATCGGGCACGGTGCGCTGCCACGCTTGAGGCGGCTTGCCCGCGCGGCGACGGGGTGCAAGGCTGGTGCAATGATCACCCAGCGCGCGCTCCTCGCCCCCCTGCTCCTGCTTGCGACGCTGACACCGGCCCAGGCGGCCGAGCGGGTGTGGAACATCGGCAGCTTCGACCGGGTGCGCGTCGACGGGCCGTTCGAGGTGCGCATCGCGACGGGTGCGAGCCCGCGCGCGACGGCGAGCGCGCCCGACCCCGCGCTGCTCGAGCGATTGCGGCTGATCAACGAGGGCGGCACGCTGTCGCTCAGGCTCGATCGCGGCACCGGCGACCGCGCCAACCGCGGCGCGGAGGCGGTGCCGGTCTTCACGCTGTCGACAACCGCGCTGCGCAGTGTCGCCTTGCTGTCGGGCGCGAAGGTGTCGGTGACGCGCGTGAAGGGCGACCGCGTCGACCTGAGCGTGACCGGTACGGGCTCGCTGTCGGTCGACGAGGTCGCGGCGGAACAGGTCAACGCGAGCGTGATCGGCAGCGGCGCGATCCGGCTGGCAGGCCGTGCGAGCAAGGCGCGGTTGCTGACCAACGGGCCCGGAACGATCGACGCCGCCGGGCTGTCGGCGGGTGACCTGTTCGTATCGCTGGACGGCGCGGGTGAGACGCGTGCGGCGGCGCGCTACTCGGCGGCGATCACCTCAACCGGCATGGGTCGCGTCAGCGTCAGCGGCAATCCCAAATGCGTGGTGCGCGCGGCGGCCGGTGGCCCGGTGACGTGCGGCGCCCCGGCGGCGCGCTGAGTCTCAGTCCTCGCTGGGACCCAGTTCGGGATCGAGATCGCGCGGGCGGATGAAGCGGGTGAGCGTACCCGTCCCTTCCGAAACCTGCGCCCAGGTATCGACCGTGAAGGTCAGCTCGGCGAGCGTGGCGGTCGGGTATTTCTCCTCGACATCGTCGCGCAAGGTACCGGGCTCGTCGGGGGCGAGCATCAGGACCAGATCCTCCAGCCCCGGATTATGCCCGATCAGCAGCAGGTGCGCGTAATCGTCGCTCGTTTCGCGCACCACGTCGAGCAGCGAGCCCGCCGAAGCAAGATAGACCCGGCGATCGTAGGCGGGCGACAGCCCGCGGCCATAGCCCGATTCCACGCCGTCGATCGTCTGCTCGACGCGCACCGCGGGCGAGGCAACGACGTGATCGAAGCGGAGGCCCAGCCGGCGCAGCTCGCGCCCGACGGTCTGCGCGGCGCGGCGGCCCTTGGGATTGAGCGGACGGTCGAAATCGCGCGCGACCGGATCGTCCCAGCCCGACTTGGCGTGGCGCAGCAGCGTCAGCGTCTTCACCGGACTAATCTCCATCAGGCGGGCAGGTGCGCTCCATGCCCGATTTGCGCCCGCGTGGATAGCCGCTCGGCAACGCGCGCCGCCGCTTCGTCGAGCGTGACGCGGCGGATCGGCACGCCGGGCGGAAAGGCGTCGAGCAGGCGCGACGGCATCGCGGCGGACAGGAGCACGAACGCGCCCGCGTCATCCTGCCGCCGGATCAGCCGCCCGAACGCCTGCGCCAACCGCGCGCGCACGATGCGGTCGTCGTACGCGCTGCCGCCGCCGGCGAGCCGACGCGCGGCGTGCAGCACGGTCGGCTTGGGCCAGGGCACGCCTTCCATTACCACTAGGCGGAGCGAGTCGCCGGGCACGTCGACGCCGTCGCGCAGCGCATCGGTGCCGAGCAGCGAGGCGTGCGGATCGTCGCGGAAGATGTCGACCAAGGTGCCGGTGTCGATCGGATCGACGTGCTGCGCGTGGAGCGGCAGCCCTTCGCGCGCCAGGCGGTCGGCGACGCGCGCGTGGACCGCGCGCAGCCGGCGGATCGCGGTGAACAGCCCCAGCGTGCCGCCGCCCGCCGCCTCGATCAGCCGCGCATAGGCACCCGCGAGTTGCGGCACGTCGCCGCGCTTCACGTCGGTGACGATCAGCACCTCGGCGTGCGACGCATAGTCGAACGGGCTCGCGACCTCGAACCGGTCGGCGGGGCGCGTCAGGTGGGTCGCGCCGACGCGTGCCTCCGCGGTCGTCCAGTCGCCGCCCGCGGTCAGCGTCGCCGAGGTAACGAGCGCACCGTGGGCGGGCTTGAGCACCGTTTCGGCGAACGGCTTGGTCGGGTCGAGCCAGCGGCGATGGAGCCCGATGTCGTACTCGCGCCCCTCGGCGCGGTCGACCGCGAGCCAGTCGACGAAGGCGGGGTCGGCCGGGCCGCCGATGCGCGACAAGAGCGCGAGCCACGCCGCAACCGTCTCGGCGCGCCAGCCGAGCGAGGCGATCGCGCCCTCGATCCGCGCGCGCGCCGGCGCGTCCATCCAGTCGGGCGCGTCCGCGAGCACCGTCTCGAGCCGCTTGCCAAGCGCGACCATCGGGCGAACGAGCGCGTCGAGCGCGGCGGCCGCGGGCGCCGCGGCCTCGATCAGTTCGGGGCTAGGCTCGGCAAGTTCGGTTTCGAGCGCGTAGCCCGCGTCGCCGGGCTGTTCGGCGCGGGCGTAGGTGAGGCCACGCACCGCGGCGAGCAGCTTCTCGATCGGACCGAACGGCGCGCCTTCCCCCAGGCGGCCGAGCCAGCCGTCGGCAGCGAGCGCACCCGCCGCGGCGAAGATGTCGGCGACCGCGGCGCCACCCTGCTCGTCGTAGCTGGCAAGGTCGGACAAGCGCGCCTGCAACCCGCGGCGGCGGCCCCGGCTGGTGCCCTCGGGTCCGACGATCCAGCGGCGCAGCTCGATTGTCTCCGCACCGGTCAGCGCGACGCCGAACATCGCGTCGGCGGCGTCGAACAGATGGTGCCCCTCGTCGAACACGTAGCGGGTCGGGCGCGTCGTGGTTTCACGCCCGCGCGCGGCGTTGACCATGACGAGCGCGTGGTTGGCGATCACCAGGTCGGCCTCGGCCGAGGCGCGCGCGGCGCGCTCGATGAAGCATTTGCGATAATGCGGACAGCCGGCATAGACGCACTCGCCGCGGCGATCGGTCAGCGCGGTCGAACCGTTGCGGCGGAACAAGGTCGGCAGCCAGCCAGGGAGGTCGCCGCCGACCATGTCGCCGTCGGCGCTGTACGCCGCCCAGCGCGCAACGAGTTGCGCCAGCACCGCGGCGCGCCCGGCGAACCCGCCTTGCAGTGCGTCCTCCAGGTTGAGGAGGCAGAGATAATTCTCGCGTCCCTTGCGCGTCACCACCCGGTCGCGCCGGACCGCCTCATCGGGATAGACGCGGCGTGTCTCCGCGCCGAGCTGCCGCTGCAGCGCCTTGGTATAGGTCGAGATCCATACCGCGCCGCCCGCGGCCTCCGCCCAGAGACTCGCGGGGGCGAGATAGCCGAGCGTCTTGCCGATGCCGGTACCCGCCTCCGCCAGCATCAGGTTGGGCGAGTCGCGCAGCGTGCGGGGCGCGAAAGCGGCGCTCGCGGCGGCGGCGAAGCGCTGTTGTCCCGCGCGCGGCTCGGCGCCGTCGCCGGTCAGCTCGTCCAGACGGTCGAGCACCGCACCTTCGGGCATCGTCACCGTGCGTGGGGCAGCACGCGGCGGCGCCTCGCTCCATTCGGGCAGGCGGGTGAACAGCCAGCGCTCCTGCGACGATGGCTTGGCGATGCGGGGGGCGAGCGGCGGCGCCCAGGCCCAGCGCAGCCGGGTGAGCGACTGGAGCGCGGTCCATGCGCCTTCGCGCTCGCGCCAGTCGCCCGCGGGCACATCCAGCAACCGCTCGGCGGCGGCGAGCAGGAAGGGCGCTACCTGCGCGTCGTCGGCGGGCATGTCGAGCCCGGTTACCGCGGCGAGCCCCTTGGGCGTCGGCACCATGAAGCGCGCCGGATGGAGAAAGGCGAACAACTCGAGCAGGTCGAGCCCCGACAGGTCGGCGTAGCCGAGCCGCTGCCCGACCAGCGCGGCGTTCATCAGGATTACGGGCGTGTCGGCGGCGAGCCGGATCGCCTCCCCGCGCGACACCTCCCGCGTGACGCCGCGTTCCGACACCCAGATGCCCGAGTGGCTGGCGTGCAGGGCGGGGTAATGGAGCGCGCTCACCACCGTGCAGGTGCGCATTGGCGAACAGAATGGCAACCCGCTTTACGAGGGCGGCCTTTGAACGCTGCTGCGTCGCCCTCGCTCAATCGGCAAAAACCAGGCGGTGCAATCGGTTCGCAATAGCATCAGCGCACAAGAACCTGCCGCGCGGGGTGGATTCTCCCGCCCTGCTGTGCTTAGGAGCAGCGCAAAGCGTTCCCACCCGCCACCATCTGGAGAGGCGTCCCATGAACATCCACGAATATCAGGCCAAGGAATTGCTCGCGAAATACGGCGTCGCCGTGCCGCAGGGCTTCGCTGCGATGAGCGTGGAGGAAGCGGTTGAGGCATCGAAGAAGCTACCCGGGCCACTCTACGTCGTGAAGGCGCAGATCCACGCCGGCGGCCGCGGCAAGGGCAAGTTCAAGGAGCTCGGCCCGGACGCGAAGGGCGGCGTCCGCCTTGCCAAGACCGAGGACGAGGTGCGCCACGCCGCGACCGAGATGCTGGGCAACACGCTGGTGACGATCCAGACCGGGGACGCCGGCAAGCAGGTCAACCGCCTGTACGTGACCGACGGCGTCGACATCGCCAAGGAATTCTACCTTGCGCTGGTCGTCGACCGCGCCACGGGGCGCATCGGCTACGTCGTGTCGACCGAGGGCGGCATGGATATCGAAACGGTCGCGCACGACACGCCCGAAAAGATTCACAGCTTTTCCGTCGATCCGGCGTCGGGGTTCCAGCCGCACCACGGCCGCGCGGTTGCCAACGCGCTGGGTCTGACCGGCGATCTCGCCAAGCAGGCCCAGACCATCGCCGCGAAACTGTACGACGCGTTTATCGGCACCGATGCCGAGCAGATCGAGATCAACCCGCTGGCGGTGACGGACGACGGCAAGCTGATGGTGCTCGACGCCAAGGTCGGCTTCGACGGGAACGCCATGTTCCGCCACAAGGATCTGATGGAGCTGCGCGACGAGACCGAAGAGGACCCTGCCGAGCTGGAAGCCTCCAAGTACGACCTCGCCTACATCAAGCTCGACGGCGACATCGGCTGCATGGTGAACGGCGCCGGTCTGGCGATGGCGACGATGGACATCATCAAGCTGAACGGCATGTTCCCCGCCAACTTCCTCGACGTCGGCGGCGGCGCGAGCAAGGAAAAGGTGACCGCGGCGTTCAAGATCATCCTCGCCGATCCGGCAGTGAAGGGCATCCTGGTCAACATCTTCGGCGGCATCATGAAGTGCGACATCATCGCCGAGGGTATCGTCGCGGCCGCCAAGGAAGTTAACCTGTCGGTGCCGCTGGTCGTCCGTCTGGAAGGCACCAACGTCGACAAGGGCAAGGAAATCCTCAGCCAGTCGGGTCTGGCGATCGTGCCCGCGAACGATCTGGGCGATGCGGCCAAGAAGATCGTCGCCGAGGTGCAGAAGGCCGCGTGATACGGCTTCACCATTGATCGAGTCGGAAGGGGTCGGGCGGAAACGTCCGGCCCCTTCTTCGTTGAAGGGTGAGATGCCGCTACGGCACGGCGTGATTGCGGGCTGGTCACCATACCGCACTTGCGAAAACGACCGAAAATCGCCAATTGGATCGCCGACACAGGCGCGCAAAGTATGGAAGAGGAGCTCCGATGAAGGTGCTGGTGCCGGTCAAGCGCGTGCTTGACTATAACGTGAAGCCCCGCGTGAAGGCGGACGGGTCGGGCGTCGATCTGGCCAACGTCAAGATGAGCATGAACCCGTTCGACGAGATCGCGGTCGAGGAAGCCATCCGCCTGAAGGAAAAGGGCGTGGTGACGGAGATCGTCGCGGTGTCGATCGGCGAGCAGAAGGCGCAGGAAACGCTGCGTACCGCGCTGGCGATGGGCGCGGACCGCGCGGTGCTGGTCGTTGCCGAGGGCAAAGTCGAACCGCTGGGCGTCGCCAAGTTGCTGGCCAAGATCGTCGAGGAAGAGCAACCGCAACTCGTCATCCTCGGCAAGCAGGCGATCGACGACGACAACAACCAGACGGGTCAGATGCTCGCAGGGCTGCTCGGCTGGGGTCAGGCAACCGCGGCGTCGAAGGTCGAATTGTCGGCCGACAGCGCGACCGTGACGCGCGAGGTCGACGGTGGTCTGGAGACCGATACATACAAGCTGCCCGCGATCGTCACCACCGACCTGCGGCTGAACGAGCCGCGCTACGCGAGCCTGCCCAACATCATGAAGGCCAAGTCGAAGCCGATGGCGCAGAAGACGCCGGCCGATTACGGCGTCGATGTCGCCCCGCGCATCACCACGCTGAAGGTGGTCGAGCCCGCGAAACGCCAGGCCGGGATCAAGGTCGCCGACGTCGACGAACTCGTCGGCAAGCTCAAGTCGATGGGCATCGCCAACTAAGCGCTGCCCGTTCACGATTTATCCGAGAGGATTGTTTCCATGAAGACTCTGGTTTGGGTCGAGCACGACGGGCAGACCGTCAAGGATGCGACGCTGTCGGCGGTGACCGCGGCGTCGAAACTGGGCGAGGTCCACCTCCTCGTCGCCGGCCAAGGTGTCGACGGCGCCGCGCAGGCGGCAGCGAAGATCGCGGGCGTCGGCAAGGTCCACGTCGCCGATGACGCGGCCTACGCGCACGCGCTGGCCGAGAATGTCGCGCCGCTCGTCGTCGAGCTGATGGGGCACCACGACGCGTTCGTCGTGCCGGCGACCTCGAGCGGCAAGGCAATCGCGCCGCGTGTCGCAGCCCTGCTCGACGTGATGCAGATCAGCGACATCCTGTCGGTCGAGGGCGAGGACACGTTCACGCGGCCGATCTACGCCGGCAACGCGATCGCGACCGTGCAGACCACCGACGCGAAGAAGGTCATCACCGTGCGCGGCACCGCGTTCGACAAGGCCGCGACCGAGGGTGGCTCGGGCGAGATCGAGACGGTGGCCTCGACCGGCGACAAGGGGCTGGCGACGTTCGGCAGCCAGGAGCTCGCCAAGTCCGAGCGCCCGGAGCTGACCAGCGCGAAGATCATCGTCTCGGGCGGGCGCGCGCTCGGCTCGGGCGAGAAGTTCCACGAGCTGATCGAGCCGCTGGCAGACAAGCTGCACGCCGGCGTCGGCGCGAGCCGCGCGGCGGTGGACGCAGGCTTCGTGCCCAACGATTATCAGGTCGGGCAGACCGGCAAGATCGTCGCGCCGGAAGTGTACGTCGCGGTCGGCATCTCGGGGGCGATCCAGCATCTCGCCGGCATGAAGGACTCCAAGACGATCATCGCGATCAACAAGGACGAGGACGCGCCGATCTTCCAGGTCGCGGACATCGGCCTGGTCGGCGACCTGTTCAAGGTCGTGCCGGAGCTGACCGAGAAGCTGTAAAGGATGGAAGGCGGGGCCACGGCCCCGCCGGTGCGCGCGAGCGAAGCGTCGCGCGCATCCGCCCGGCCGGCGCGGCCACAGCCGCGACCGACGACGCGGGACTTGCTCCCGCGTCGCCGCGATCAGGCGGCCCCGCGATCGACCAACACAACCGCTGCTCAATCGCAGATGCTGTTATCATGACGCCGGCGGAACCGGGCCGGTTCCAGACGCTACAACCGTCGCCAGCGTCAGAGATGATTCCAACCCTGCCAACCGCTTGCTACATGCGTAGCAACGCGCCACGTTGCCGCATTGATGGCACAACCCTCTACCACGCTAGCGGTCGACGGCTTCGCCCTACATGCCGCCAAGGCATTGCCCTTGCTTTCCGACCTGCACACGCTCGCCGACGATTTGCCGCAACGTGGCGGGGCACTCGTCTGCACGGTCAGCCAAGACTCACTCATCTGACTCACCACAGCGCGGTCGCTGCTCGCTATCTCGGCGGGGGTGCCCGGCCTGTCCGGGCGATCCTGTTCGACAAGACGCCCCAGGCCAATTGGTCGCTCGGCCGGCATCAGGATCGCACGATCGCCGTCTGCGAACGGCGCGCCGCTGCTGGTCGCGCCGGGTTCGCATCGGCTCGGTCTCGTCGCGGAGGGCGACATTGCCGCCGCCGTGGCGCGATGCGGGACACAGACGTGCCTGGCGGCTGTGGGAGACATATGGGCCTATGCGACCCCGATCCTTCATGCCTCGGCCGCGAGCGTCGGGCAGCGGCACCGCCGTGTGCTGCAGATCGACTATCAGTCGGGGCACTACCGGGCGGACTCGACTGGCTCGGCATTTGAGCCCACCGCCCGAATCATCACGGACGCGTCATGCCTCATCACCCATCGGCGTCGAGCGCCTCGCGCAGATAGTCGCGGATCAGGCGGATGGCGTCGAGCGTGTCGGGCAGGACGGTCGCGATCGGCGCTGCCGGCGGCGGCGCGCTATGGGCAGGTGACGCGGGCGTCGGCGCTGGCGACGTGCGCTCGCCCGCCAACAATTGCTGCACGCCGCGGACGGTATAGCCTTCGTGATTGAGCAGCTTGTCGATGCGTTGCACCAGCGCGACGTCGGCGGGTCGGTAGTAGCGGCGGTTGCCGGCGCGCGTGACGGGCTTGAGCTGGGGAAAGCGCCCTTCCCAATAGCGCAGGATGTGCGGTGCGATGCCGGTCAGCTGCGTGACCTCGCCGATGGTGCGGAACGCGGTGTCGGCCTTGGCCAAGGCCGCGCTCTCGCCGCCGCTCGTGCCGCGCTCGCCCGCCGTGGTCACCGGCGCCTCATCGGGCGGCCGCGGATCAGTCCGCCGACATGATGCGCTCACGCATCATCTGGCTGGCGCGGAAGGTGAGCACGCGGCGCGGCGCGATCGGCACCTCGACACCGGTCTTGGGGTTGCGACCGATCCGCTCCCCCTTGTCGCGCAGCACGAAGGTACCGAACCCCGAAATCTTGACGTTCTCGCCGTGCGACAGCGCTTCGCACATCTTGGCGAGGATCTGCTCGACCACGCGGGCAGAGTCGGCGCGCGAGAGGCCGATCTGCTTGTGCAGCGCCTCGGCCAAGTCGGCCCGTGTCAGCGTGCCCGCGTCCGTCATGCTCGTCGGTCCCCCAATTAAACCTTCGTTTCCGGTGGTATAAAGCCCAAACGGCTTTGTCGACTAGACAGACGTACCCATTACGGCAAGAACCGTCAGTAGCGCAGCACCGCCGCACCCCAGGTGAAGCCGCCGCCCATCGCCTCCAGCACGACGAGATGACCGGGTTGGATGCGGCCGTCGCGCACCGCGGTGTCGAGCGCGAGCGGGACCGAGGCGGCGGAGGTGTTGGCGTGCTGATCGACCGTCACCACCACGCGCTCGGCCGGCAGCGACAGCTTGCGCGCGGTCGCATCGAGGATGCGCGCATTCGCCTGGTGCGGGACGACCCAGTCGATGTCGTCGGGCGTGAGATCGATGTCTTTCAGCGCCTCGGCCATCACCGCCGCCAGATTGGTGACGGCGTGGCGGAACACCTCGCGCCCCTTCATCCTGAGCTTGCCGACCGTGCCGGTGGTCGAGGGACCGCCGTCGACGTAGAGCAGCTCGTTGTGGCGCCCGTCGGCGTGGAGCTTCGCCGCGAGGATGCCGCGCGCATCGGGACTGGCGACATCGTCGGCGCTGTCCTGCGCCTCGAGCACGATCGCGCCCGCGCCGTCGCCGAACAGCACGCAGGTGGTGCGGTCCTCCCAGTCGAGGATGCGGCTGAACGTCTCGGCGCCGATCACGAGCGCGCGGCGGTGCGCGCCGGCGCGGATCATGCTGTCGGCGACCTGCACCGCGTAGAGGAAGCCCGAGCAGACCGCAGCGACGTCGAAGGAGACGCAATCGTCGATGCCGAGCAGCGCCTGCACCTTGGTCGCGGTCGACGGAAACGTCTGATCGGGGGTGGCGGTGGCGAGGACGATCAGGTCGACGTCCTGCGCCGCCAGCCCCGCGGCCGCGAGTGCCGCCTTGGCCGCGTCATAGGCGAGCGTGCCGGTGGTCTCGTCGGGGCCGGCCAGGTGACGGAAGCGGATACCGGTGCGCTCGACGATCCACTCGTCGCTGGTGTCGACCTGTTGCGCGAGTTCGGCGTTGGAGACGCGGCGCGCGGGCAGCGCCGAACCGGTGCCGAGGAGAACCGAGCGGATCATGCGGCAGCCTTCGCGTCGATGTTGCTCAGATCCTCGGCAATCCGGCGTGCCAGGTCCGAGCGGACCATCTTGGCGGCGTTGCCGATCGCGGTCGCGACGCCGATCTCGTTCGCGCTGCCGTGGCTTTTCAGGACCAGGCCGTTCAGCCCGAGGAAGACCGCGCCATTGTGGTTGTTGGGATCGAGGTGGTTGCGCAGCAGGTCGGTCGCCGGGCGCGAGATTAGGAAGCCGATCTTCGAGCGCGCCGAGCTGGAAAAGGCGCGGCGCAGCAGGTCGGCGACGAAGCGCGCGGTACCTTCCGCGGTCTTCAAGGCGATGTTGCCCGAGAAGCCGTCGGTCACGATCACGTCATGCTCGCCGCGCGACAGGCGGTCGCCCTCGACGAATCCGGTGAAATCCATCGGCAGGTGGGTGGCGGCGCGCAGCATCTGCGCCGCGTCCTTGATCTCGCCGGTGCCCTTCTGATCCTCGCTGCCGATGTTGAGCAGCGCGACGCGCGGGCGGTCGAGTTCGAGCACGATGCGAGCGTAGGCCGCGCCCATCACCGCGAACTGCGTCAGGTTGCGCGCATCGCACTCGGTGTTGGCACCGAGATCAAGCATCACGACGTCGTTGTCGCCGAGCGTCGGCAGCAACGCGGCGAGCGCGGGGCGATCGATGCCGGGCATGGTGCGCAAGCTCAGCTTCGCCATCGCCATCAGCGCGCCGGTGTTGCCCGACGACACCGCGGCACCGGCGCGACCTTGCTTCACGCAGTTGATCGCGACGCCCATCGACGAGGTCTTGGCACGGCGCAGCGCCTGGCTCGGCTTTTCCTCGCCCGCGATCACGTCGGCGGCATGGATCACTTCCGACGCGTGCGACAGATTCGGGTGACGCGCCAGCCCGGCGCGAATCGCGGCTTCGTCGCCGACCAGCAGGAAGCGCAGGCCGTCGTGGACGCGACGCGCACGCGCAACGCCCGCCAACATGACCTCCAGCCCCTTGTCACCGCCCATCGCATCGATGGCGATCACGGAACTGTCGGACATGGGACGGGGCACTCCAATCAAACGCGCCAATCAAACGCGGGCGCGGACAACAAAGGTCCGCGCGGGGCGGTTCAGCCCTCGACCGAGACGATCTCGCGACCGTTATAGTGACCGCAGGCGGTGCACAGATTGTGCGGACGCTTCAGCTCGCCGCAATTCGGGCATTCCTGAAACGCCGAGATCGTCAGCGCGTCGTGCGCGCGGCGCATGCCGCGGCGTGAGGGAGAAGTCTTTCGCTTAGGGACGGCCATTTCGGCACCTTGATCCAAGTGTTACGTGTTTGAACGAAATGTGCCGAGCAGGTCACCCGAACGGCCGGCACGAGGGCGACCGCGGCAGGCAGCCGCACATCGGCACGCATCGCGAAGTGACGCGCCTATAGCCAATTCTGCCCGCGTTGCAACCCGATGAGCGGAATGTCACGCTGGCGCGCGACCATGAAGGGGAGAATCGATGCTGTTGCCGATGACGCTGACGATCGCGGCGGCTTGTGCCGCGATCAACATCTGGCTGGCGCTGCGCGTGTCGCAGCGGCGGATCAAGGGCAAGGTGATGATCGGCGACGGCGGTGACGCGCCGCTGCTGGCGGCGGTGCGCGCGCACGCCAATTTCGTCGAATATGCCCCGTTCGTGCTGATCCTGCTCGCCGGGATCGAACTGGCGGGCGGATCGACGACGTGGCTGTGGGTCGCGGGCGCGGTGTTCGTCGTCGCGCGGGTCGCGCACGGGCTGGGAATGGACCGCCCTGCCCCCAATCCGCTGCGCGCCGGCGGCATCGCCGCGACGTGGATCGTGATGGCGGGGCTGGCGATCTGGGCGCTGGTGCTGGTCTACGGCGGTGACACGCGCGCGGACGGCACGATCACCACCGTGCCGATCGACGCCTCGCGCGGCTAGGTACGGCTCGCGCACGAACTGGGGAGCGACTCGGGCCTGCGACTCGGGTCGGCGGGTCGCGCCGGCGGTCAGGCCGCGAGCGCGGCGTCGCTGACGAACATGTTGTGGCGGCGTTCGTGCGCAAAGGTGCTGGGCTTGCCGTGGCCGGGGATGAAGTGCGTGTCGCCGAGCGGCCACAATTTGGTGACGATCGAGTCGATCAACTGCTTGTGGTTGCCCTGCGGCAGATCGGTGCGCCCGACCGATCCCTGGAACAACACGTCGCCGACCTGCGCGAAGCGCGACGGTGCGTGGTGGAAGATGACGTGGCCGGCGGTGTGGCCCGGCGTGTGATAAACGTCGAGCGTCAGGTCGCCGACCGTAACCGTGTCGCCGTCGACCAGCCAGCGGTCCGATTCGGTGTTGACGCCGCGGATGCCCCATTGCCGCCCGTCGTCCTCCAGCCGCGCGAGCCAGAAACGGTCGTCCTCGTGCGGCCCCTCGATCTTCACCCCCAGTTCGTCGGCGAGCGGGCGCGCCTCGCCCGCGTGGTCGATATGGCCGTGGGTGAGGAGCACCTTCTCGACCGTGACGCCCGCCTGCTCGATCGCGGCCTTGATCCGCGGCAGATCGCCGCCCGGATCGATCACAGCGGCGCGCATCGTCCTGGTGCACCAGATCAGCGTGCAATTCTGCTCGATTGCGGTGACGGGAATGATGGCGGCGCGTAGCGGGGGCGTGTCGGTGCTCATGGTCGTGTCTCGCATCGGTTCAAGCGGCGTTGTGCCAGAGATGGGCGCGCGCGAACACGGCCACAATCGCGGTTAATCGCCCTCGGGGCACGCGAAACACGCGCGGCTGCGCTTGCCGGGTGCGAAAGGGGCGGGCATCACGCGAGTCGGATGCGGATCACGGCCCCCTACGTCCTCTTGGACGACGCGCGCGACGGCGGCGCGGCGGCGCGGCTGTACCGCAACCCGCGTGGCGTGGTTGACGCGCGCGGCGTGGCCGACGTCGCGCCGATGCTGGCGGCGGTGCGCGCGCACACCACCGAACAGCGCGGTGAGGCGGCGGGGTTCCTGTTCTACGAAGCGGCGAGCGCGTTCGAGCCGGCGGTCGCGGACGCACGAACGCCCGACGGGCCGCTCGGCTGGTTCGGGTTGTTCGACAGCTATGAGACGGTCGACGTGCCCGCGCTGCTGCCCGATCCGGCGGGTGCGTGGGTCGGCGCGCTCGAGCCGCGGGTGTCGCGCGCCGATTACGACGCGATGTTCGCGCGCGTGCAGGCGTTGATCGCCGCGGGTGACCTGTACCAGGCCAATCTGACGTTTCGCGCCGACGTGCGCGTCCTGGGCGATCCGCTCGCGCTCTATGCGCGGTTGCGCGCGGCGACGCGGGGTGGATGGGGTGCGATCGTCGACACGGGCGAGACGACATACCTGTCCTTCTCGCCCGAACTCTTCTTCGCGCTTGAGGGCAACCGGCTCACCTGTCGCCCAATGAAGGGCACCGCGCCGCGTCAGGTCGACGCGCGCGCCGACGCGGACGCTGCCGCCGCGCTGGCGCAGGATCCGAAACAGCGCGCCGAAAATCTGATGATCGTCGACCTGATGCGCAACGATTTGTCGCGCGTCGCGGTGGCGGGCAGCGTCGCGGTACCCGAATTGTTCGCGTTGGAGCGTTATCCAACGGTCCACCAGATGACCTCCACCATCACCGCGACGCGTGCACCCGGCGTCGACGCGGTCGACGTGCTCGGCGCCCTATTTCCGTGCGGGTCGATCACCGGCGCGCCCAAGGTACGCGCGATTCAAGCGCTGAACGAGATCGAGCGTGATGCGCGCGGGCTCTACACCGGCGCGATCGGGCGCCTCGACGCGAGCGGCGACGCCATGTTCAACGTCGCGATCCGCACGCTGGCGCTGCCCGCGGGCGCGAACCAGGCGACGATCGGACTGGGCGGCGGCATCGTCGCCGATTCGACCGCGGCGGCGGAATGGGACGAGGCGCTGGCCAAGGGCGCGTTCCTCGGCCGCGATGTCTGCACCGTCGACCTGATCGAGACGATGGCGTTCGACCCGATGGAAGGGATCGCGCTGATCGAGCGGCATCTGGAGCGGATGAAGAACAGCGCCGCCGCACTCGGCTTCGCGTTCGACCGCCACGACGCGCGCAACGAATTGCAGGCGGCGACCTTCCGGTTGCGCAAGGCATCGCGCATCCGGATGATGCTGGCGAACAGCGGCGCGGTCGCGATCCAAGTGTCGCCGCTGGCGCCAAGGCGCGACACACCGCTGTCGGTCGCGTTGGTGCCGCTGCCGGTCGCGCCCGCCGACTGGCGCCTGCGCCACAAGACCAGCGATCGCGCCTTCTACGACGACGCCCGGCGCGAGAGCGGCTGCGACGAGGTGGTGTTCGTGGCGCCGGACGGATCGTTGACCGAGGGGAGCTACACCTCGCTGTTCGTCGAGCGCGACGGCATGTTGCTGACGCCGCCGGCGGGCGCGCTGCTGCCGGGTGTGCTGCGTGCCGAGTTGCTGGAAACGGGTCGCGCGCGCGAGGCGGTGCTCTGGCCCGAAGACCTCGCCGGCGGGCTCCTGCTCGGCAATGCGTTGCGTGGATTGATGCCGGCGACGCTCGCGCCCGACCATCGCGTGGTTGCGTAACAAGCGTGCGCGTTCCATAGGCGCACGCGCATTTTCCGAACCCGAAGGGTGAAGCCCGTGAAGACCTCCGCCGCGCTCGACCGCATCTCGCCCTCGCCGACGCTCGCGATCACGAGCCGGGTGATGGAGCTGAAGCGCGCCAGGGTCAACGTGATCGGCCTGGGTGCGGGCGAGCCCGATTTCGACACGCCCGAGTTCGTCAAGGAAGCCGCTATCCAGGCGATCCGTGACGGCAAGACCAAGTACACCAACGTCGACGGCACGCCCGAGTTGAAGGACGCGATCGTCACCAAGTTCCGCCGCGACAACAACCTGACCTATACGCCGCAGCAGATCAGCGTGAACGTCGGCGGCAAGCACACCTTGTTCAACGCACTGGTCGCGACCGTCGAAGCGGGCGACGAGGTCATCGTGCCCGCGCCTTACTGGGTCAGCTACCCCGACGTCGTTCAATTCGCGGGCGGCACCCCGGTGATCGTCCCCGCGGGCGCCGAATATGGCTACAAGCTGACGCCCGAGATGCTGGAAGGCGCGATCACGCCGCGGACCAAGTGGGTGATCCTCAACTCGCCATCGAACCCGACGGGCGCGGCCTATACGGTCGACGAGTTGAAGGCGCTGGGCGAGGTGCTCGAGCGGCATCCGCACGTCTGGGTGTTCGCCGACGACATGTACGAGCACATCGTCTACGACGATTTCCGCTTCGCAACGATCGCCGAGGTATGCCCCTCGCTCTACGAGCGGACGCTGACGGTGAACGGTTGTTCCAAGGCCTATGCGATGACCGGCTGGCGGATCGGCTTCGCGGGCGGTGCGCCGTGGTTGATCAAGGCGATGGCGAAGTTGCAATCGCAATCGACCAGCAACCCGTGCTCGATCGCGCAGGCCGCCGCGGTCGCCGCGTTGACCGGCGACCAGTCGTTCCTGCGCGAGCGCGCGCGCGCGTTCCAAGCGCGACGCGACCTGGTGGTCGGCATGCTCAATCAGGCCGAGGGCATCACCTGCCCGACGCCCGAGGGCGCGTTCTACGTTTATCCAAGCGTCGCCGGCGTGATCGGCAAGACCACGCCGAAGGGCATGCGGATCGAGAGCGACAGCGACTTCGTCGGCTATCTGCTCGACGATGCGCGTGTGGCGGCGGTGCAAGGTGTCGCATTCGGGCTCTCGCCCGCGATGCGGATCAGCTACGCGACCTCGGAGGCGCTGCTGACCGAGGCATGTTCGCGCATCCAGCAGGCCTGCGCCGCATTACGCTGAGGCTACCAACTATATCGCCGCAGAAACGATCTCTTTCGATCGTTGAAATATGCTCGTGCGATTGGGTGCCGTATATCGCTGGGAGATGAACGGATGAACCAGCCTCGGTTCATCCTCGCTCACCTAAGTGATGTGACGGAAACCATTTCCGCATCGCGCGTTCGGCACGGACGGGCGGGCGGATCGCAGCAGGATACACGACCAATGCTTCGCCTGTTCAAGACCAGCTTCTTCTGGCAATTTGCCGGCGGCTTCGCGATCGGGGCGGTTGGTCTGTTCGCGCTGCAGCCGGCGGCGCAGGCCGATCCGACGCATCCCACCGCGGTGTACGCGCAGCGCTGACCTCTGGAAGCGCGCAAGTCACTGACCTATATCAGTTTCATGACCCTCCGCCCTCTCCTCGCCGCCGCGCTGATGCTGAGCGCCTGTGGAACCGCCCAGGCCGAGCGTGCCGTGCCGATCCCGGCCGCCGCGATCGACGTGCCCGCGACCAAGGGCCTGCAGACCGCGGTGCTCGCGGGCGGCTGCTTCTGGGGCATGGAAGCGGTATTCGAGCACGTGCGCGGGGTGAAGTCGGTCACCGCGGGCTATGCTGGCGGAACGCGCGCGACCGCCAATTACGACGCGGTCAGCAGCGAGACGACGCGCCACGCCGAGGCAATCCGCATCAGCTACGATCCGCGTCAGGTCAGCTACGCGACGCTGCTGCGCGTGTATTTCTCGATCGCGCACGATCCGACGCAGGTGAACCGGCAGGGACCGGACAGCGGCACCAGTTATCGCTCGGCGATCTTTCCGCAAACGCCCGATCAGGCCCGCGTCGCCTCGGCGTACATCCGCCAGCTCGGCAACGCGCATGTCTTCCCCCGCGCGATCGCGACCAGGATCGAGCGCGGCGCGTTCTTCCCGGCCGAGGCGTATCACCAGAACTTCTTCGACCGGAACCCGACGCACCCGTATATCGTGACCTGGGACAAGCCCAAGTTAGCAGCCTTCCGCGCCGGGTTCCCGAAGCTCGCGGTCTGAGCCGCGCCTATCGTCAAACCGGATCAAGTCCGGGGCGACGAGATGATCAAAGCCGCCGCGCTTCCTCGACCAGCATGACCGGCACGCCGTCGCGGATCGGATAGGCGAGCCCAGCCGCTTCCGATACCAGCTCATCTGCTTGCGGGTCGTAACGCAGCGGCGTGCGCGTCAACGGACAGACGAGGCGTTCGAGCAGCCATGGGTCGAGTGCGGGCGTTTCGCGCTCGGTCGCTTCGTTCACTGAAGCGTCACCCGCTCGTCGCCGTCGTGGCGGCCGAAGAACTGCATCAACTGCACCAGCAATTCGCAGCGCGCCGAGATGCCCTTGCTCTCCAGCAGCGCCTGTTTCGCCGCAACGTCGAACGGCGCGATCTGCGCCACGCCGTTGACGAGTGCGGCGTCGTCCAGTCGCGACACCGAGTCCCAGTCAACCGCGTAGCCCAGCGCCTCTGCGAAGCGTTTCGATTCGAGTTCGAGCGATGAGCGTTCGCCGAGCGCGAGTGTCTGGTCGGTTTCGACCGGCAGCAACTCGGCTTCGACCTGGCGAAACGCGGTCGAAACGTCGAGCTCGTTCACCACGCGGAACAGCGCGACGCCTTCGAGGATCAGGTTATAACGCCCGTCCTCCATCGCCTCGAACTCGGCGATCCGTCCGACGCAGCCGATGTCGAACAATTCGGGGTCGTCCGGATCGCCGTCGGGGCGCGGCTGGATCATCCCGATGCGGCGGTCGCGCGCCATCGCGTCCGACATCATCGCGCGGTAGCGCGGCTCGAAGATGTGGAGCGGCAGGTGCATGCCGGGGAACAGCAGCGCACCCGGCAGCGGGAAGATCGAGAGCCGCGTGCGCGTCATCCGAACAGGATCGCCGACAGCCGACGGCGCTGCGCCGATACCCACGGATCCTCGAGCCCGACGACCTCGAACAGCTTGAGCAATTGCGCCCTCGCCGCGCCTTCGTTCCACGCCCGATCGGCGGCGGTGATGTGGAGGAAGCCATCGGCGGCCGCGTCGCGGTTGCCCGCCGCCATCTGCGCGTTGGCGAGGTCGAAGCGCGCCTGGTGATCGTCAGGGTTGGCGGCGACCGCGGCCTCAAGCGGGGCGAGATCATCGACCGCGGGGGCGGAGCGCGCGAGCGCGAGCGCGGCGCGCGCGCGCTCGATGTCGGGCAGCCTGGCAAGATCGTCGGGCAGGGCGGCGATCATCGCCTCGGCCTCGTCGGTCGCGCCGAGTGCGACGAGCGCGCGGACGCGGCCGGAAACGACGGCGTGCTGCTCGGGCGCCATCTCGGCGAGCTGGTCAAAGATCGACAGCGCGCGCTCGGCGTCGCCACTCGCGAGCACGTCCTCGCCCATCTGGACCAGCGGTTCGAGCTCGGCTTCCTGCGACTGCGCCTCGCCCTGGATCGGCAATTGGCGCAACAACTGGTCAAGCATCGTGCGCAGTTGCGATTCGGTCCGCGCGGGCGTCAGGTCGGCGACGAGCTGCCCCTGGAACATCGCGTAAACGGTCGGGATCGACTTGATCTGGAATTGGGCGGCGATGAACTGGTTCTTGTCGGTGTCGACCTTGGCGAGCACCACGCCCTTGTCGGCATAGGCAGCAGCGACCTTTTCCAGCACCGGGGTCAGCGCCTTGCACGGCCCGCACCATTCGGCCCAGAAATCGATGATCACCAGCTTGGTCATCGACGGCTCGACGACCTCGCTGCGGAAGGTCTGGATGGCCTCTTTCTCGGCCGGTGACATGCCTAACGTCGCCAAGGGCTGCTCCTGATTGCGTGCGCGCCCTTATGTGGGAACGGGGACGGGGATACAAACCCCCTGCCTCAGAGGGAATATTCCTGCCCCCGCTCTCGGCCTCAGAACGCGGCGGTCAGCGAGAAGACGACCTGCGATCCCGCGATGTTGCCGGTACCGTCCTGCCCCTTGCTGAAACTCGGGCGCAGATAGGCCGCCTCGCTGTTGGAGATGTCGGTGTCGGTATACGCGACCCCCAGCGTCAGCGGCGTGCCCGGCACCGCGTAATCGACGCCCGCCATCCAGTCGATATATTCGCCCGTCGGTGCGACGCTGGTGGCGAACGGCCCCAGGCCCTTGTTCCCCTTGGAAAAGCCGACGTGACCCTTAGCGGTCAGCCCGGTGTTGGGCACGCCGACGCTGGCGTCGGTCCACAGGTACAGATTGTCGTTCTTGTCGCCCGGATTGTCGTACACACCAGCCGCCGCCGAGGCACCGTTACGGTACCATGAGCCGAGCGCTTCCTGCTTGGGCGCGTAGGCGATGCCCGCCAGCACGCTGGCAGGGCCGATCGTGCCCGACACCTTGGCATAAGGCTCGATAAAGTCGGTATTGTCGAACCCGCCGGGGTACATGTACCAGGTCGCACCGACGTCGAGCGCGACGCCCTCGGTCAGCGTGGTCTTGTAGCCCGCGATCAGATCGAGCTCCATGTTGGCGCCGCCGAACGTGCCCCAGCCGGCAAGGTTCGATCCCCAGGTACCGATATAGACCCCGCTCTCGTGCGCGATCGTCAGCCCGCCCTGGATCGCGAGCTGCTCGTCCGACTGCGAGACGCCGCGGAAACGATAGTCGGAGACGAGCCCGACGCTGCCGGACACCGTGATCGGCTTTGGCGGAGCGGTTTCTTCCTGCGCCAGCGCAGGGGTTGCCACGCCCATCAGGGCGAGCGCGGATAACAGAACGTACTTCATGGGAACCTCCTTGTTGTAGAGGCTCCTCCTGCTTGCCCGTACGCACCGCTCTCACCGTCGGGTTATCACCCATCAGGCGGGCGGTGCTGCACCTGCGAGATGGAACGCTATCGGGCGTTCCGTCTCACTTCAAGCGGCAACATGCGTTCAGTGCGCCGCCGCCGCGGTCAGTGTGGCGATCCGGCCACGCGCGCCGGTCACGTCGACGCTGCCGCCCGCCTGACGCCGCCGCTGCAGCCAGTCGCGCAGCATTTCCGCGCTGGTGTGGTCGGCGGCGTGGAGCCCCGACACGTCGAGCGCGACCGGCGTGCCGACGGGCGCGCGGTCGAGCGTGTCGGACAGCTTGGGCAGGGTCAGGAAGGTGGCGGTGCCGTTCAGCGCGATCGCGTGCCGATCAGCGTCGCCGCCCTCCACCACGCGTAAGCGCAGCCGGCTGAGATGCGGCACAAGTTCAAGCGTGGTCAGCGCGATGCCGACCAGCACGCCGGTCAGCAGGTCGGTAGTGACGACGGTGACCAGCGTCGCCGCCCAGATCAGCACCGGCAGCAGCCCGTGGTCGCGCGCCAGATGCCGCGCATGGTCGAGGCTGACGAGGCGGAAGCCGGTGACGACCAGGATCGCGCCCAGCGCCGCCATCGGGATCTCGCGCAGCAGCCACGGCAGCCCGGCGACGAAGCCGAGGATCCACGCACCGTGCATGATCGCCGAGGCGCGCGTCATCGCCCCCGCCTGCACGTTGGCGGACGAACGCACGATCACCCCGGTCATCGGCAGCGAGCCCGCGAAGCCGCACAGCATGTTGCCGACGCCCTGCGCGCGCAATTCCTTGTTGTAGTCGGTGCGCACGCCGTCGTGCATCTTGTCGACCGCAGCGGCCGACAGAAGCGTCTCGGCCGAGGCGATGAACGCGATCGCGAGCGCGGCGGTCAGGATCGACGGGTTCAGCCACTGTGCCCAGAAGCCCGCGGCGGGCGGTGCCAGCGCGGCGGTGATCGACGCGGGCACCTGTACGCGCGCGACGTCCAGCCCGAGCCCGACCGCGAGCAGGGTGCCCGTCAGCACGCCGACCAGCGCGCCCGGCAACAGCCTGAGCGAAGCGGGGCGGAACTTCTCCCACGCCAGCATCGCCGCGATCGTGGCAAGGCCGATGCCGAACGCGATCTCGGTCGCCTGGAGGTTGAACGGCGACAGGCCGAACAACCGCGCGGGTGCCGCCGACAGGTTCTGCAGCCCGCTCGGCAACGGCTTGGCATCGAACAGCACGTGGAACTGCCCGGCGACGATCAGCACACCGATCCCGGCGAGCATCCCATGCACCACCGCGGGCGAGATCGCACGGAACCAGCCGCCCAGGCGGAAGATACCCGCGGCCAACTGGATCGCGCCGGCGAGCAGCAGGATCGGCCCGAGCGCGCTCAGCCCCTGATCGCGAACCAGTTCGTAGACGATGACGGCGAGGCCGGCGGCGGGGCCGCTGACCTGGAGCGGCGAGCCCGCGAGCAGCCCGACGACGATGCCGCCGATGATGCCGGTGATCAGCCCCTTTTCCGGCGACACGCCCGAGGCGACCGCGATCCCCATGCACAGGGGCATCGCAACCAGAAAGACGACGATCGACGCGGTCAGGTCACGCGCGAAGAACTGGCGGGAGGGCACCGATACGCCGGGGCGGGCAATAACCCCGTGTTTCATCGCCCGATGTTCCAGCGGACGACATCCGCGATGCGAGCACGACCACAAGCCACGAGCGACTCTCCTCATCCTGACGAATGTGAACGAGTATCAACCGGGCGTTGCCCGCGATCGGCGGCCGTGTGTTATTGTGTGTCGCTGTGTCGTTGTGTGTCCGGCAGCAGGATGCATGCTTCGAGCCCACCCTCATCCCGGTTCGACAGCGTCAGCGTGCCGCCTTCGTCCGCCACCGCCTTGGCGACGATCGACAATCCCAGCCCGAACCCGACCGTGTCGCGGCCGCGGGCGGGATCGAGCCGGACGAACGGTTCGAGCACCTCGCGCAATTTGTCCTCGGGGATGCCGGGACCGTTGTCGCACACGCGGATCACCACATCTGCGCCACCGTGCCGCTCCTCGCGCGCGAGCGTCAGCGTGACGCTGCTGCCGTAATGGAGCGCATTCTCGACCAGGTTGGTCATCGCACGCTTGATCGCCAGTCGCCGCACGCGAAGCTCGAGGTGATCGGGTCCCTCGTAACGCGCATCGGCGCCGCGGTCGGCGGCGTCGTCGATCACCGTTTCGCACAGCACGGCCAGGTCGACCATCGACGGCGCTTCCGGGTCGGCGCCGCCCAGGAAAGCGAGCAGCGAGGTGATCATCGCCTCCATCTCGGCGACGTCGTGCAGGATCGCCTCGCGCGTTTCGTCACGCGGCAGGCTCTCGGTACGCAGGTGGAGCCGGGCGAGCGGGGTGCGCAGGTCGTGGCCGACCGCGGCGAGCGCCTGCGTGCGCCCCGCGATCAGCGCGCGGATACGCTCCTGCATGTCGTTGAACGCGCTGATCACGCGGCGCACCTCACCGGGTCCGTCGACCTCGACCGGCTCGACCGCGCCGTGCCCGACGCGGTCGGCCGCGGCGGCGAGCATCCGTAGGGGGCGGAAACTGCGCCTGAGCGCGACACCCGCCAGCACCATCAGCGCGATCGCGGGAATCAGCGCCAGCGCGATGCGTTCGGCAGCGAAGCTGATCCCCGACAAGGGTGCGAGCGTGCGGAAATAAACCCAGCTGCCGTCCTGCAGCTGCATCCCGCCGGTCACCAGCGACTGCCGCCCGGGCGAAACCAGCCGCAATTGCAGGTGCGCGTCCCTGAGGCTCGGCTCCCATTCGAGCACCTGGCGCTGCATCTCGTCGAGCCGGGGCGCGATCCGCGGCGTCGGATGCGGCGTCGGCGACCAGTTGAGCGCGTAGCGGTCGGTGGTGAGTTCGGCCGCCATCGCGGTGCGTCCCTGCGCCGGACGCTCGGTCAGGAGACGCCGGCTGATGACCAGATGCTCGGCGAGGCGATTGGCCTCGTCGTCGCGCACCGCGAAGCCGCTGGCGCGCTCGTACAGGATCGTGCTCGCGCCGAACTCGATCAGCAGCGTGATGAGCAGGATCGCGACGACCTGCCCGAGCAGCCCGAAGGCCGGGCGCCGAAGCAGCCGCAAGCGCTTACTGGCGCTCGACCGCGACGTTCAGCATGTAGCCGACGCCGCGCACGGTGACGATCGGCGCCGGGGTCCCTGCGCTGCCGAGCTTGCGGCGCAAGCGGCTGACCAGCACGTCGATCGAACGGTCGGAACTGTCGCCCAGCCGCGTGCGTGACAATTCGATCAGGCGTTCGCGCGCGATCACGCGCTGCGCATGGTCGGCGAGCACGACGAGCAGGTCGAACTCCGCGCCGGTCAGGTCGACGATCGCGCCCGTGGGGCTGGTCAGCTCGCGCCGGGGCAGGTTGATCGTCCAGCCGTCGAACGTCAGCACACCCTGCTCGGCGCTGCCCGCCAGCCGGTCCATCGGCGGACGGCGCAGCACCGCGCGGACGCGCGCGACGAGCTCGCGCGTACCGAACGGCTTGGCAATGTAATCATCCGCGCCCAGCTCCAGCCCGACGACGCGGTCGGTCTCGCTCGCGCGCGCCGACATGAAGATGATCGGCACGTCGCTTTTCTGGCGCAGCGTGCGGCACAGGTCGATGCCGCTGGTGCCCGGCAGCATGATGTCGAGCAGCACGAGATCGACGGGGCCGTTTTCCAGCGCGAGCCACATCTCGGGCGCGGCGGAGGCGGGGCGGACGAGGAAGCCGTTCTCCTGCAACGCACGCGCGGTCAGCATGCGAAGCGACGGATCGTCCTCGACGAGCAGGATGGTCGGGGCGGTCATGGCTATAGGCGGGTATCCGCCACGTTGATCGCGGTCAATCGACGTGGACGAGAGATTTGCCCGACATGGCCCTTTCGCCGCGCAAAAAGTTGGACGCGTGCAAATTTGGCTATTGCCGACCCTCAGGGGCGATGCTAGTGGCGCCGCTCCCCGATCGGAACGGCTTCTCGCCACTCCGATCCGAAGACGCCAGAGCGGGCGTAGCTCAGGGGTAGAGCACAACCTTGCCAAGGTTGGGGTCGAGGGTTCGAATCCCTTCGCCCGCTCCAGCGTGTTGCCGCGAAATAGCGGCACGCTATTTCAGGATCAGCAACACGCCCGGCCAGCGACGCACCGCGTCGACTGACGACGCGGCTTTGCCGCGGCGGGTTCCTATCTCTTCCCTTATTTACACCCGTTGGGCCTTACCGCTGGTAAAAGGATGCCGTCCACACTGCTGAACAACGGACGCACGTAACGTACTAGAAGTAAATGGGGGAGCGAAGCGGGGGAAGATAGATTCTATTGCATGACTGCGAAAGTAAGATACTCTGTTGCTGTACATGCCGATTCACTCCCTCGCGATAGAGCGGGGATCGACCCGTACTGGAAGGAATGGGTGAGCGTGTACATGCGACTCCCCCGCCCAGGCGGGGATGGCTGTGGCTGACCACAATGGTCTGACTGTAGCCCAAACGAAATTAGGGCCGCTGCTTCTAGCAGCGACCCTAATCGGAGGAGGCAGGTGCCCACCCCCTCGAGTGCTTGGTAGGCACTCAGGATTTAGTGGACCTCCGCTTTTGGATCAACCGTCGCAGGCACCTGCGCGCGGATCGTTGGAGTGTGAACATGACCCAAACGGCGCAGATCACGTGCATCAACAAGACGAACCGCTACAGCGCGCACGAACGCATTTCCCACGTCGGCGGAAGATCACCAACACCGTGGTCGCTCACGCAACAGCAGGCAATCGACGCAATCGAGCGCGGTACCTGGCGTTTCTACGTCTACACAGGCGGGCAGAGCGTGTGGGTGATCGTCGCGCGCAGCGCCGCCGGTAACAAGTACCTCAAGACTCAGAACGACGGCGAGCAGCCGAACAATCTGCTCAGCCTGCCCGAGTGCCCGTGATCACATGAGACAGCGGCCCCGCGCATCCGCGCGGGGCCGTTCGCCCATCACTACGCCGGCAGGTAAACCTCGCCGCCCTTCTCGCGGAAGCGTTCGCTCATCTCGGCCATGCCGGCCTCGGCGTCGCCCGCTGCGACGAACGTCTCCACCGGCGCGTTCTGCTTCGCCGCAAAGTCTCGCACTTCCTGCGTAATCTTCATCGAGCAGAATTTCGGGCCGCACATCGAGCAGAAGTGCGCGGTCTTCGCGCCTTCGGCCGGCAGTGTCTGGTCGTGGTAGGATTCGGCCGTGTCGGGGTCGAGGCTGAGGTTGAACTGGTCGCGCCAGCGGAACTCGAAGCGTGCGCGTGACAGCGCGTCGTCGCGCATCTTGGCGGCCGGGTGCCCCTTGGCCAGATCGGCGGCGTGGGCGGCGAGCTTGTAGGTCACCACGCCCGTCTTCACGTCATCGCGGTCGGGCAGGCCCAGATGCTCCTTGGGGGTGACGTAGCAGAGCATTGCGGTGCCGTACCAACCGATCATCGCCGCACCGATGCCGCTGGTGATGTGGTCATAACCGGGCGCGATATCGGTGGTGAGCGGCCCAAGCGTATAGAACGGCGCCTCGCCGCACGCCTCGAGCTGCTTGTCCATGTTCTGCTTGATCTTGTGCATCGGCACGTGGCCGGGGCCCTCGATCATCACCTGCACGTCCTGTTCCCAGGCGCGTTTGGTGAGTTCGCCGAGTGTGTACAACTCCGCGAACTGCGCCTCATCGTTGGCGTCGGCGATCGAGCCGGGGCGGAGGCCGTCGCCGAGCGAGTAGGCGATGTCATACGCCTTCATGATCTCGGTGATCTCGTCGAAGCGCTCGTAGAGGAAGCTCTCCTTGTGGTGGCTGAGGCACCATTTTGCCATGATCGAGCCGCCGCGGCTGACGATGCCCGTCACGCGCTTCGCGGTGAGCGGGACATACGGGAGGCGGACGCCCGCATGAATCGTGAAGTAATCAACGCCCTGCTCGGCCTGCTCGATCAGCGTGTCGCGGAAGATCTCCCACGTCAGCTCCTCGGCGATGCCACCGACCTTTTCCAGCGCCTGGTAGATGGGGACGGTGCCGATCGGCACGGGCGAGTTGCGGATGATCCACTCGCGCGTGTCGTGGATGTTGCGGCCCGTCGACAGGTCCATCACCGTGTCCGCGCCCCAGCGGATCGACCAGACGAGCTTATCGACCTCACTCGCGACGTTGGAGGCGACCGCGGAATTGCCGATGTTGGCGTTGATCTTGACCAAGAAATTGCGGCCGATCGCCATCGGCTCGGTTTCGGGATGGTTGACGTTGTTGGGGATGATCGCGCGGCCGCGCGCGACCTCGTCGCGGACGAACTCGGGCGTGACGTAGTCGGGGATCGATGCGCCGAAATCCTCGCCGTCGCGGACGTACTCGCGCAGCATCTCGCGGCCGAGATTCTCGCGGCAAGCGACATATTCCATCTCGGGCGTGATGATGCCGCGGCGGGCATAGTGCATCTGGCTGACGTTGGCGCCGGCCTTGGCACGCAGCGGGCGGCGGTTGACATTGGGGAACGGCTGCACCCCGCCCGAACGGTCGGGGCCGAGCTGGCCGTTGTCCTCGGGGCGCACCGCGCGAGCGTCATATTCCTCGACGTCGCCGCGCGCGATGATCCAGTCGCGGCGCAGGGCCGGCAGGCCGGCCATGATGTCGATCCGGGCGTTCGGATCGGTGTAGGGACCGGACGTGTCGTAGACGTTGAGTGGCGGCTCTCCGCACGAGGGATCGAGGTCGATCGCCCGCATCGCAACGCCGAGAGGGCCGACGTGGATCTTGCGGGAGCCGCGGATCGCGCCGGTGGTGACGCCAATTTCGCTGCGGGCCTGGATATCTGCCATGCGCTTCACTCTCCTTGAACGGGAGGAGAGCGTGGCCGGATGGTCGCCGCTCCACTCCCTACGCCGGTGTCAGCCGGATCAGGTTCAGCGGGTCGGGGGCTCATGCGCCCCCCTCTCAACCGCTTCAGCGGTCCCCCGGGGATGAGGCGCAGTATAGGCGCGGGGAATGCGCGAGGGAAAGGGTGATTTCGTCAGCCTCGGCTGGTGCGATCGCGGCCGCAGGCAGCGGGGCGAGGCGCCTTCATGCCGCAGGCGATCGGTGACCCCCCGCGGCGCTGCCTCAATTGCTCTTGGCGCTGGTCGTCAGATTGCCGTTGACGCCCGCGGGGAAGAAGCCGCCGGCCTTCACCGCGTCATTGTTGAGAAACGCGATGTTGAGCACTTGGCCGACGGTGCGGCTGAAGGCGATGCCATTGGCATCGGCGGGCACGATGTTCGATGCGGATGACGTGCCGGTGATACCCTGGTCGAGATCGCGGCTGTCGACCCCGGTCGGCAGGCCCGTCGCGGTCGAGGTCGGTGTCGGTGAAGGTGTCGGCGTCGGTGTCGCCGTCGAGGTCGCCTGCACCCCGTCGAGCACGTCGCGCGCGTTCGAGATCGCGTCGGCGCTCGTCCGCAGCGTCGGCGTCGCCAATCCCTTCTGGTACAGCGTCGTGCGGATCAGCCCCGCGTGATAGGCCTCGGCCGCGAGCAGCCCGGCGGTCACCTCCTGATAGCCCGCGGTGTAGATCAGCGTCGCCGATGCGCCCTTGTACGCGGTGACGCCGACATCCTCGAAGATGAACGCGCCGAGCAGGAAGTTCTCGTCATTGGCATAAGGATCGAATGATCCGCCCGCGTTGATCAGACCGGCGGCGCGCGCCGCGGTGCTGAACGCGCCGCTCGCACTGCCATCGATGTTGATTGCGGGCATCGCCACCGCCGCGCTACCGAGCACCGAGCGCAGGAAGGTGACGTGCGCGACTTCGTCCGCCGCGATCTCGCGCGCGTAGGCGGCGACGACCGGATCGGTGAAGGCGACGCGCCGACCGCCGGCCACCGCGCCCTGTGTGCCGGTGCCCGACAGCAGGTTGGCGGGCAGCCCCGCACCGGTCGCGGCATAAGCGTAGAATTGCGCTTCGAGATATTCGAGCTGGAGCGCGAAGTTCAACACGTCGACCTCGGCCGCGATGCTGCTGGCCGACGGCGTCGGGGTCGGTGTGGGGGTCGGCGACGGCGCGGGATTGCTGTCCCCGCCCCCGCAGGCGGCAAGCAACGACAGCCCGCCCGCGACCGCGACGCCGCCGCTCGCCAGCTTGATGAAGCGGCGGCGCTCGGCGCGGCGATCGGCCGCGGCGGACAGGATCGTCTGGGCGAGTTCGGGATCGGTCATGAGGTCGGTCATGGGATCAGGGCACTTTATGCGAGAAGGATCGGGCAGGGGCGAGCCGCGCGTCGCGGCGCACGCGTCAGGTCGCGGCGGCGCTGGTCTTGATCGCGCCGTTGACGCCCGCGGGGAAGAACCCGCCCGAGGTCACCGCTGCCCGATTGAGGTACAGGATGTTGAGCACGCGGTCGCTCGTCCGGCTGTAGGCGAGCCCGTTGCTGTTGAGCGGCACGATGTTGGACACAGTCTCGCCCGCCGCGTTGGTCGTCGGCGTGATCCCCTGATCGTCGTCGGGCGCGTAGCCGAGCGTCAGATTCTCGGTCACCGTCCCGTCGAGCAGGTCGCGCGCATCCGAAATCTTCTGCGCCGCCTCGATCAACCCGAGCGACGGCGTCTCGATCCCCTTGCGGTACAAGGTCGCCCGGATCATCGCGGCGTGATACGCCTCCACCGCCAGGATGCCCTGCGCCGCTTCGCGCAGCGTCGAGGTGAGGAGCGCGGTGGTCGACTTGTAGGCGGTGACGCCGACGTCCTCGAACAGGAAGGAGGCGAGCAGGAAGTTCTCGTCGCTGGCGTACGGGTCAAAGGTCGCGGTCGAACCCACCAGCCCGGCGGCGCGCGCCGCGGCGGTGAAGGCACCCGCGGGGCTCAGGTCGATCGCGGGCTGCGCGACCGTGAGCGACCCGATGCTGGTCCGCAGGAAGGTGACATGGGCGAGTTCGTCCGCCGCGATCTCGCGCGCATATTGCGCGACGACGGGATCGGTGAAGTTGACCGCGCGTCCGCCGGTCGCCGCACCCTGCGCACCCGCGGTGGTGATCCCACCCGCGAGTGTCGACGCGATCGCCGACCCGGTGGTCGCGAAAGCGTAGAAGTTCGCCTCGAGATATTCGAGGTTGAGCGCGAAGTTGAGATAATCGGACGTGCCGAATGCGGTTGTCGCGGTGGCGGTCGGCGACGGCGTGGGAGTCGGCGTCGCGGACTGCGCAGCGGCACGGCCCGCCGTCATCATCGCGCCGCCGAGTGCGGCCGCGCCCAGCGCTTGTCCAAAGAACGCGCGCCGCTTCACGCGCCGCTTCACCCGTGCGTCGAGCGCCTCGATCAGTTCGCCTTCGCCCATCGCCTGCATCCTTCCACTCGACCCGACACGTCTCTGGCGCAGCGAAGCTTTCGCGCAGATGACTCGCGCGCAGCGATAGGCGCAGGCGGACGCGGGTGCAAACGCGGCGTGGACGGGCTGGGACGATTTGGCGCCGCTCGTGCGGCCCGGTCGCGCGACCGGCTCGGGGGGCGAGCCGGTCAGATCGCGATCAGAAAGTGTAGCCGATGCCGACCGCGCCGAGCCATTGGTTGCGCGACCCCGCGATGCTGACGATCGGCGTGTCGCCGAAATCGTTCAACATCCGCTTGTAGGTACCGCCCGCGATTACCTTGAACCCGTGCAGCAGGTCGCCGGTCAGTGCGTAGGTGCCCGCGAATCCGACGACGTAGTTCTTCCACCCGCCGCGCGTGCGGAACGCGGGGAGGCCGCTCGCAGCGACATCCTGCGGCCGCACGTCGAAATAGGTGCGCCCGTACGCCCGCTCGACCTTCTCGGCCGAGGCGAAGATGCCGACCGCGGACTTGAGGTTGAGCGGGGTGTAATAGCTGACTGACGGCTGGAGCACGCCGCTGTCGTGAATACCAGTCACGTCGTAGCGGTAGCTGACCGCGACCGCGAGCTTGTCGTAATCGCTGGTGATGATGCCGGTCTTGCCGATGCCAAGGTATCCGCCGAGCTCAAGCGCGGTCGACGTGGTCGGCAGTGCCTTTACGCGGGGATCGTCGATGCCCTTGCGGCTGGTGCGATTGAAGTTGACAAGGCCGACCGGCCCGGCCTGGAAATCCCAGCGCGAGGTCGGCGCGTCGGCGATCAGGTCAACCGAGGCACGGTTGCCGAGCACCTGGAACGAGATGCCGCCGATCGTGCCGATCGCGGCCGGGCCGGGGGTCAGCGAATAATCGTTCGAGCCTTCGTAATCGGGCAGCAACGCCCCCGCGACCGCGACCGTTACGGTGTCACCGGTGACGAGCGGCGTCGGCGGGCCGTTCGGATCGACCGGATTGGTCTGCGCGAGCGCAGGTACGGCGGCGAGCGACGAGGCTGCGGCGATCGTCAACGCGATGCGGCGGACCGGGTTGGCGGACGAAGGACGGGCGGCAGGACGGGCAGCGAACACGATATTTCCCCTTTGATCTGTCCGCATGAACGAGCGTTTACGGCTTTGTGTCCGCTGCGCCTGCACTACAGCATGTAGCGCATGCCGATCTGTTGCCGTTGTGCATCACCCGCGACCGCGAAGCGCGCGGCGGAAAAGCGCGGCGCGCCGAACCGGATCGGGGGGTTGCGTGAGAAGCCGAAGCCTTCGCGCGGAATGCCCGCGAACGTGTCGAGCCTGGCATTGCCGTTCTCGTCGTGGATCACCGCTACGGCGTAATTGCCGTACGGCAGCCCGGTGAAGCGCAGCGCGTGCGTGGTGGCGGACACGTTGCGCGTCACCGCGTCCTTGTCGTCCACGCAGGAGGGGAAATTCTCCGGATCGGCGGTCAGGCAGACGCGCAGCAGCCCCTTGGCCGAGCGGACGTGATCGATCCCGACGTCAAGCGACGCGACCGGCGCTGCCCCCATCAGCAACAGCGTGGCCCCCGCCAGCGCCGCGATGCGCGCGCGCGCTTGCTTTCGCGTGCGCGCGGGTGAAATCCCCGACACCGTCGTCGGTGCCGCACACCCGGTCCCAGAACCGGAAATAAAGCCCATAATTGCACCCATAACGCTCGTGGTGACGCTGATGATGGCTGGCCGTGATCAGCCAGCGCCCCACTACCCCCCGCCACATGAACCGGGGGAATATCTCCCACCCCATATGGTTGGTCACACCCATAACGGTCATGATCGTCAGCACCAAGCCGAGGGCTGCGACGTGGATCGGAATCAACAGCACCAGTAGCGGAATTACCACAGCGCCGGTCAACGCCTCGATCGGGTGAAACGCCATCGCCGCCCAGGCGGTCGGCGGGCGGCTGGCATGGTGGACCGCGTGCGCGAGCTTGAACGGCTCGGGCCGGTGCATCCAGCGGTGCGTCCAGTAGAACCAGGTGTCGTGCAGGAACAGGTAGGCGAGCACCGACACGGGCAGATACCACAAGGGCAAATCGTGCACGTCGCGGTAGACGCGGGTCCAGCCGTGCCGCTCCCACCCCCAGGCGAGCACGCCTGCGGGAACACCATAGATCGCGGCGGAGACGAGGCTCCACCAGATCTCGCGCCTGATCTGCGGGTCGAGCCCGGTGTAGAGCCCGGGGTGTTTGAGCCTGGTCGCCAGCGCGAACCCTGCCGAGGTGACGAGATAGCGCACGCCGACGATCACCGTCATCGCGACGGCGGAGAGCGTGACGGCAACGATGATCGACAGCGCGGACATGGCAAGGCGTGTAGCCGATCGCGGATCGTCCGCCCATCCCGCTCGTTCACCACATGAATACAAGGAGATGGCGATGACCGACCCGAACTCAGCCCGCGAGAACATCGGCAGCGATGCCCGCGACGACGCGACCGCGGCCAACGTGCTGCGCGACACCGGCGGCATCGCAGGCAGCGACGCCGGTGGAGGCGGTGGCATGGGCGGGCAGGATGCCGCCGATGCAGCGGCCGCCTCGTCAGCCACGAGCGCGCGTGGCGCCAACGCGGCCAATCCGATCGATACCGGGCTCGACACCGGCGCCGCCGATGCCGCCACCGAGGCGCGTGCGCGGGCGGTACAGGAAAGCGAGTCCACCGCGCGGTAACGCGCGCGTTGCATTGTTACCTGCCCTCTCGTCGCTCCGAACCTTATCCGGGATCGCGCAAGACCAGCGTGATCGCGGATCAAGCCCAGGATGACGAGCAGATGCAGCCGAGTCGCAACATAGCCGCGATAGCAGCACAACGAAAAAGGCGCCGGTGGATCGCTCCACCGACGCCCTTGATCGTTCAGCGAGAACGCCCGTTCAGGCGGCCTGCTGCTGCTCCGGCAGTGCGGCCTTCGCTTGCGCGATGATCGCGGAGAAAGCCTCGCCCTCGTGCATCGCGATATCGGCCAGGACCTTGCGGTCCAGTTCGATCCCGGCGAGCTTCAGCCCGTGCATGAACTGGCTGTAGCTCAGCCCCTCGGCGCGGACGCCGGCGTTGATGCGCTGGATCCACAGGCCGCGGAAGGTGCGCTTCTTCACCTTGCGGTCGCGATACGCGTACTGGCCGGCCTTTTCGACCGCCTGCCGCGCGACGCGGATCGTGTTCTTGCGACGGCCGCGGTAACCCTTGGCCTGTTCCAGAATGTTCTTGTGCTTGGCGCGAGTGGTTACGCCCCGCTTGACGCGTGCCATATGCTAGTCCTTCTCGCTCAGTTCAGGCCGTAGGGAGCCCAGGCCTTCACGGTCGCCGTGTCGGCCTTCGACAGCACGGTGGTGCCGCGGTTCTGACGGATGTACTTGGCGTTGTGGCTGATCAGGCGGTGACGCTTGCCAGCGACGCCGTGCTTGATCTTGCCGGTCGCGGTGAGCTTGAAGCGCTTCTTCACGCCGCTCTTGGTCTTGAGCTTGGGCATTTTGGTCCTTTCGGTTGGAACGTGACCAGACAGCCGCGGCAGCCCCAGTTGGCCGGGCGGTCCATAGCGTCACGCTCTCGTGAAGCCGCGCCCCTTAGCCGGGCCGTCGGCGGAATGCAACGCCGTCGCGCACGCGGTTCGCCATGCAACCAAGCACTTGGGCAAGCGGTTGCGCTTCCGTTATGACGCAGGCGGCACCCGCAGGTGAGGAAAAGCCGATCGGTGACGCACCGGTTGAGGGGCTGCACGCGCAGCCGCGCCGCCACCGCCATGTGGTACGTCGCGTGCTGATCGGCATGGTCGTCGCGGTGTTCGCGGTGTGGCTGGTGCTGTTCATCACCAAGGGGCGCTTCCTCAAGCACCCGTTCGAGCGGATCGTCGGCGGCTTGGTCCACCGCCAGGTGAGCGTCGGCGGCGACTTCCAGCTCTATTTCGCGCCCTTCCAGATCAAGTTCTACGCCGAGCGGCTGCGCGTCTCCAATCCCGACTGGGCGACCAAGCCCGACCTGTTCGCGGCCGACCGGATCGACACGCGCATCGCGCCCTTGTCGCTGCTGTTCGGGCGGCGGCGGCTCTACTGGCTCGACCTGACGAACGGCGCGCTCGACCTCGAATGGAATGCCGCGCACGACCGCAACACCTGGACGTTCAGCGAGAAAAAGGGCGGCAAGCCGTTCGAGCTGCCGCGGATCGATCGCGCAACGATTGCGGGCACGGTGGTGCGCTATCGCGATCCGCGGATGCGCTTGCTCGCCGACCTCGACGTCGACACGATCCGATCGGTCGAGGCGCGGATCGGGCAGGCGGTCGGCGTACGCGGCGGTGGCACGATCCAGTCGACGCCGTTCACGGTCGCCGCGCGGCTGCTGTCGCCCGATGCCACGGTCAACCGCGGCCGAAACGAGCTGATCGCGACGATGCGCGCGGCGGACAACACGCTTGACCTGTCGGGCACCCTGCCCAGCCTCGCCGATATCGAGGGCGTACCGCTGGCGGTGCGCGCGCGCGGACGCGATCTGTCGACGTTGCTGGGCATCATCGACGTCGCCATCCCGCACACCCGCACCTATCGCCTGCGCGCCGGACTGGTGAAATCGGGCGATGAATATCGCTTCACGCGGATCACGGGCGTCGCGGGGCTACCGACCTCGCCGGGCGACTGACGATCACCAATGGCGCGCGGCTTCACCTCGATTCGCAACTCGCGACGCGCAGTCTCGACATCGTCGATGCCGCTCCCTTTATCGGGTTCAACCCCGATACGGTGGCGGACAAGGGCGTCACCGCCGCCGCCGCCGAAACGGGGGCGGCGCCCGCCCGCCTGCTGCCCGACGCGGCGCTGCCGATCGAAACGATGCGGCGCTTCGACGCCGATCTGATCTGGACGATTGCAGCGGTGAAGTCGCGCCGCGTGCCGATCAGCGACGTCGACCTGAGGCTCGACCTGACGAACGGCAAGCTGACACTGTCGCCGCTGACCTTCGCGATGGCGCGCGGCAACGTCGCCGCCGACTCGGTGTTCGACACGCGGGCGCGACCCAGCGACGTACGCTACGACATCCGCCTCGCACCCACCCCGCTCGGTCGCCTGCTCGCCGGCTGGGGCGTGGCGGAAGCCGGAACCAGCGGCACGGTGCGTGGGCGCATCCAGCTCGCCGGGCGCGGCGACACCATCCACGACTCGCTCAGCACCGCGCGCGGGCGGATCGCGTTCGTGCTGCCGGCGGGTACGCTGTGGACGCGCAACGCGGAGCTTGCCGAGCTCGACATCGGCACCTTCTTGCAGAAGATGTTTTCGGGCGCGTTGAAGGAGCCGGTGAAGATCAATTGCGGGCTGATCGGCTTCACGGTGCGCGGCGGTGTCGCGGCGGCCGATCCGATCCTGATCGACACCAGCAAGAACGTCGTGCTCGGCCGTGGTGGGTTCAGCTTCCGCACCGAGGCGGTCGACCTCGCGTTCCGCGCCGATTCGAAGAAGTTCAGCCTGTTCTCGGGCCAGTCGCCGGTCGGCATCCGCGGTACCTTTGCCACACCCGGATTGCAGGTGATCACGCCGCAACTGGTCACGCGCGCGGGCGCCGGACTCGGCCTCGCCGTGCTGGCGACGCCGGTTGCCGGGCTGCTCGCCTTCATTGATCCGGGCGATGCCAAGGCAGCGGCGTGCGGCCCGGTGCTAGCGGGCAAGACCGCGGCGGCACAGCGCACCACCAAGGGCGAACCGCGCGACGATGTCGGCGACGGACAGGCGGCGCCGAAGAAGCGCAAGAAGTTCCTCGGCATCTTCTGACCGACCTCACAGTGAAGGAGCGGGTATGAAACAGATGATCGTGCTCGGGGTGATCGGGATAGCAGCCGCGTGCAGCCCGGCGGCGGACGGGCCCGCGAACGATAGGCCGCAGATCGCGGCCAGTCAGACCGGCGCCGGAACAGACACGCCCGTCCCCGCCCCACCCGCTCCCGCGCCCGCAAACACGCCTACCCCTGCGCCGACGCTTGCCGGGAGTGCTGTGCTGAACACGGATCAGACAAGGCCGCCGCAGCCAGCAGCCGCGGCGACACTAGTTGCGCAGAGCGACAACAGTGCCGATCCCGCGCGGTCGGCGACGCGTGATTGTTACCTGAGGGTCGACGGTCGTGTGCTGGTATCGGGTCGTTGTCGCGTGTTCCCGATGGGTCGCGACCAGTACACGCTCAACACCTGGGACGGCGGCAAGCCCGCGCAACCGCACTTCGCGGTCGTGACCAAGAACAGCGATACCGACACGACCGCGACCGCGACGTGGAACGCCGATCCGGCCGACGACCGCGCGATGGACCCGCTCGGCACCGTCGCGCGTGACGGCGACTGCTGGGTGAACAAGCGCGCGCGCATCTGCGTGCGCTGAGCATCACGCGCCCGACAGCGTCAGACGCCCAGATCATGCTCGATCACGTGGTCGGCGATCGCCCCCGCGGTCGTCCACCAGATACGCGGGTCATCCATGGCGCGCAGCCGCTCGAGCATGCGCGCGAGCGGCGGCACGCGATGCGCCTGCCCCATCAGGTACGGGTGGAGTGCGATGCCGAGCACCAGCGGCCGGCGATCGCATTCTGTCAGCAATTGCGTCACCGCGTCCTCGATCATCTGCGCGAACGCCATCGCCTCGCCATTGCGCGCGACGATCGCGGGTATGTCGTTGATCTCCTGCGAATAAGGGACCGACAGGATGCGCCCGCTCTCGGTCGTCAGCCACGTCGGCTGGTCGTCGTGCGCCCAGTCGAGCACGTAGCCGTAACCCGCCTGATGCAGCAGATCGGGGGTGTCGTGGCTTTCCGAAATCCACGGACCCAGCCAGCCGGTCGGCCGCTTTCCCAGCCCTGCCAACGCATCGGTGGTGCGCGCGATCAGCGCGAACTCGTCCTCGCGCGACAATTGCCCCTGCGCGGCGGCGTTGCTTTCCCCGTGCGCCGCGATCTCATACCCGCGCTCGACGCAAGCTTCGGCAAGGCCGGGGCAGGTCTCGATCACATCGGCATTGACCAGCGCGGTGGCAGGCAGCGCCAGCCGGTCGAACAGGTCGAACAATCGCCACGCCCCGACGCGATTGCCATAATCGCGCCAGGCGTAATTCATCACGTCGGGCTGGTTCTTTGCCGGCGCGAGCTCCGCGCCCATGCCGCCGCCAAAGTCGAACACCTCGTAATTGATGCCGAACCAGATCGCGAGCCGCTTGCCGCCGGGCCAGTCATAGTCGGGGCGGTCGGTAATCGCGCGGTAGCGGTAGCGAGGCGAGGTCGGGACGGTCATGCGCGACACAACGCGGCGCACGCGCGAACGCCTCACCCCACGTCAGTGGTCATGCGCATGATCATGATCGTGCGCGGCGTTGTGCAGCGCTTCCAGCACATCGTCGGTGCGTGCAGGGTCGCCGATCGCGAGCACGTGGCCCGCGCTTCCCGCGGTCAGCGGATCGCCGTTCCAGTCGCACATCCGCCCGCCCGCACCCTCGACCACCGGCACCAGCGCGGCGAAATCGTAGAGCTGCAGCCCGGATTCGCACACCAGATCAAGGTGGCCCGAGGCGAGCAGGCCGTAGTTATAGCAATCGCCGCCATAAACGGGTCCCTGCCGCGCCGCGCCACCGCTCACCGCCGCGACAAGCGACAGGTAATGCGGCACGTCTCCGTCGGCGAACAGGTGCGGGCTGGTCGTCGCGATCGTCGCTCCTCCCAGCGCAGCGCGTGCGCGGGTGCGTGCCGGCGTGCCGTTCAGCTCGGTCGTGCGGCCGGCTACCCCGATCCAGCGCTCGCGCTGAATCGGCTGGTCGATGATGCCGAGCACGGGCCAGCCGTCCTCCACCAGCGCGATCAGCGTGCCGAAGATCGCGCGACCGGCGGTGAAGCTGCGCGTGCCGTCGATCGGATCGAGCACCCACTGCCGCCCGGTGACCCCCGGCTTCTCGCCATATTCTTCCCCGACGATGCCGTCGCCCGACCGTTCGGCATCGAGGATGCGGCGCATCGCCGCTTCCGCCTCGGTATCGGCGAGCGTGACGGGCGACTTGTCCTCCTTCAGCCGCACGCCGGCGGGGGTGCGGAAATACGGGCGGATCACCGCGCCTGCAGCATCGGCGAGGCGGTGGGCGAGCTGGATGTCGGCGGGGCGTACGGGCATGCGGTGGTGCCTATCGCGGTGCGCGCGCGAACGCTAGAATGGCCGGGAACAGGAGATTTCATCCATGCGCATCCTTGCCACCATGCTCGCCGCTGTTGCCGCCATTGCCGCGCTTCCCGCCGCCGCCACGCTGGCGACGGGGGCAAAGGCGCCGACCTTCACCACGCGCGGCGCGATGGCGGGCAAGGTGATCTCGGTTGATCTGGCAAAGGAACTGCGCCGCGGGCCCGTGGTGCTGTATTTCTTCCCCGCCGCCTTCACCGGCGGCTGCAACGCGGAAGCGCGCGCCTTTGCCGAAGCCGTGCCGCAGTTCGAGGCGGCCGGCGCGCGCGTGATCGGCATGTCGGCGGACGACGTCGCGACCCTGCAGAAATTCTCGTCGAGCGAATGCGCGGGCAAGTTCGCGGTGGCGAGCGCGGGCCCGCGCGTGATCGCGGGCTATGACGTGGCGCTTGGCCAGGCGGTCAAGGGACGAAACGTCACCAGCCGCACCAGCTACGTCATCGGCCGCGACGGCCGCATCGCCTTCGTCCATTCGGACATGAACCCGGCCGAGCACGTCCAGATGACGCTCGCCGCGGTGAAGCGGCTCGGTACGCGCTGAGTCGTTCAAAGCGTCGTTCACGAAACATTCGTAAGGAAAGACGCATCCGCGGACACCGGATGTTAGCCCTTCTGTCCTAATTGGCCGGTCGGGACATGATGCGGCTCGGGGGTGACGTGGCGACAAGGTTCAGGAACGTGCGCGCGGCGGAGGAGCCGAAGGGCTTGTTCGCAGCTGTGGGCGCATTCCTGGCCGACCACGCGCTCAGCCCCGAGCCCGCCAATTACGCCTTCGCCTATGACGTGATCTGCAACCCGCAAGGCGCGCGCGCGGTCGAGGTACGCGAACTGACCAGCGACGGCGTGCGGCTTTCAGGCGCGGACGTGGCGCGGCTGGGTGGCGTGCCGAGCGGCGCTCCGCTGATGCCGCGACCTGCTGCGTCCGTGTCTCGCCCCGTGCCGGCCGAACCGAGCCGCGACGACGTGCTGGTCACGCGCACGCTGGAACAGATCGCGGGGTTCAGCGACACGCTCCAGTCGATCCACGACGACACCAATCATTTCGGCCGCGACCTCGCCGAAACCGCCGCAGCGATCCGCAGCGGGGGTTCAGACGCGAGCGTGGAACGCATCTCGCACCTGACTGCGGCGATGATCGAGCGCGTCCACCAGGCCGAGACGCGGCTGGAGCAGGCAAAGAGCGAAACGGCGGAATTGCGTGCCGCACTGGAAGAAGCGCGCACCAGCGCGCAAACCGATCCGTTGACCGAATTGCTCAATCGTCGTGCCTTCGACGAGCATTTCGCGGCGCTTTCATCCGACAAGGCGGTCGCGCTGGCGATCTGCGACATCGATCATTTCAAGCGCGTCAACGATGGCTTCGGCCACGTCGTCGGCGACCGCGTGCTCAAGCTGGTGGCGCAATTGCTCGAACGCGAGGTCGCCTGCACCGTCGCGCGCTACGGCGGCGAGGAGTTCGCGCTGCTGTTCGAGGGCGACGACGAGGCCGCGGTACTGGAACGGATCGAGGCGGCGCGCGACGCCATCACCGCGCGCCGCCTGCGCGACCGCGACACCGATCGACCGATCGGCACGATCAACTTCTCCGCCGGCGTGGCGCGCGGCTTCGCGGGCGAGACGCTGACCGCGCTGATGGAGCGTGCCGACCGCGCGCTCTACGCCGCGAAGCAGGCCGGACGCGGGCACACGGTCGTCGCGCCATAATCTGGCGCATTTCACTGCACGATTTCGGGACGCTGCGCCAACCGGCACAGCGGCAACCCGCTAAAGCCTGAGAAACGCTACATTCTTCGGTTTGGCACGCGGGATGCAAACCTCCGGACATCGATCGGATCGGCCGATCGACCAGCAGGAGTTACCACCATGATCCGCACCTTCGACGCACTCGGTCGCCAGGCATTCGCGCTCGTCGCCGCTTTCTCGGTCGCCGCGCTGATGATCGGTGCCGCCGTTCCCGTCTCGCCGATCGCGTGAGGTGCACGATGTTCCGCTTACCCCGTGCCGCGCACCCGATTGCCCTCGGCCTCGCCGGCTTCGCCACCACCGCGCTGCTGCTGTGGATCGACGCAGGTGCCGCGATCGCCTGATCGCGGCACCCGGCGGGTCGCAACCGCGTTGAGTCCGCGATGCCCGATGTCCTTGACCGCTTCGTCGCCGCGCAGGCCGACAGCTACGACACCGCCCTTGCCGAGCTGACCGCCGGCAACAAGCGCAGCCACTGGATGTGGTTTATCTTTCCGCAGATCGCCGGACTGGGCCGCAGCCCCACCGCGATCTTCTATGCCATCGCCGATCTCGACCAAGCGCGCACCTATCTGGCGCATCCGCTGCTCGGGCCGCGCTACGTCGCATGTACCGCCGCGCTGCTGCCCCACACCGAGCGCAGCGCCGAATCGATCATGGGCGGGGTCGACGCGCTCAAGCTACGCTCGTCGCTGACCTTGTTCGACGCCGCCGGCGCGCCCACGATCGTCGCGCAGGCGCTCTCCAGCTTCTTTCCCGCGCCCGATCCGGCGACGCTGCGGCTGATCGGGCGCTGAGCGCGTCAGCGCTGCGTCGTAACCGGCGTTACCAGCGCGACCGCATTGTCGCGCAGCACGACCGTATATTGTTGCCGCTTGTCGCAGGTGACGAGCCACGCGGGCTTGTTGTCGAGCGACTGGGTCGCGGTCGCGGCGGTGATCTCCTGACAAGCCTCGTTGCCGTCGCGGATGGCGCGGAACAGCACGGCATTACGCTGCGCATCGTTCAACGACGCGATCGCATCCGCGGTGTTGCCGGCGCTCTCGCCGCTGTTTGCGACCGCAGGATCGGTCGCATTGACGGTGCTCGGCGTCGTCTGGTTGCAGGCGGCGAGCAGGGCGGCGGCCACGAAGGCGAATCGGCGGATCGTCATGGGCGGGATTATACGCGCGCCACCCGCCAGCGACGAGCCGGAACGGCCCTGATCAACTGATCCATGTAAGCCCGTGGTGCGCAAACTTCGGGAATGACGGCATCTTTTTCCCGCGCTACACCCGTGAAATAATTTGAGAGGTGGAGCGTGGCGATGCGGTGCGGGCGTTTTTCCGGTTTGCTGGCGGGCGCGGCGATGCTCGCGTCGTGCGGCGGTGGTGATGGCGGCGGCACGGGGGCGGGCGGTAGCACCAGCGCAAGCCCGACGCCGACCCCCACCACCGCCGCAGCGGGCTGTTCGCTGCGTGAGCGGCAGAACTGGGCCTTCGCGCAGTTGAACGATTGGTATCTGTTCCCCGAAACGCTGCCCGCCTCGCTCGACCCGTCGGGTTATTCCACCGTCGACGATTATATCGACGCGCTGACCGCGACCGCGCGCGCGCAGCGCAAGGACCGCTATTTCACCTATCTCACCTCGATCTCGAGCGAGAATGCCTATTACAACTCGGGCACGACCAGCGGCGGGTTCGGCATCCGGTTGGGCTATGACACCACCAACCGCCGCGTCGGCATCATCGAAGCGTTCGAGGGTGCGCCCGCGCTCAACGCCGGGCTCGACCGCGGGACCGAGATCGTCGCGATCGGGACGAGCGCGGACAATCTGCGCACCGTCAGCGACATCATCGCCGCGTCGGGATCGCAGGGCGTGGTCAATGCGCTCGGCCCCGACACTGCGGGCACGACGCGCGTGCTGCGCGTCAACGACGCGTCGGGCACCCGCAACGTCACGCTGACCAAGGCGGATTATACGCTGACGCCGGTGTCGTCGCGTTATGGGGCGAAGATCATCACCGACAACGGCGTTCGCGTCGGCTACGTCAACCTGCGTACCTTTATCAACACCGCCGACCCAGGCCTGCGCAGCGCGTTTCAGCAGTTCCGCGACGCCGGGGTCACCAACGTCATCGTCGATCTGCGCTACAACGGCGGCGGGCTGATCTCGATCGCCGAATTGTTCACCAACCTGCTCGGCGGCGGACGCTCGACGAGCGACGTGCAGAGCTTTACCACGTTTCGCGCGTCGAAATCGTCGAACAACGAAACGACCTTCTTCGCGCAACAGCCGCAGACGATCACCCCGACCAAGATCGCCTTCATCGGCACGGGCGGCACCGCCTCGGCGAGCGAATATGTCATCAATGCGATGATCCCCTACCTCCACGCCAATGTCGCGCTGGTCGGCAGCAACACCTACGGCAAGCCAGTGGGGCAGATCGCGCTCGACAAGTCGCAGTGCGACGACCGGCTGCGCGTGATCGCCTTCGCGTTGCAGAATGCCGCGCGACAGGGCGACTATTACGACGGGCTCGCGACCAAGGTGGAGGCGTCGTGCCAGGCGGTGGACGATTCGACTTATCCGCTCGGCGACCCGCGCGAGGCATCGACGCGTGCCGCGCTCGACTTCATCGAAGGACGCGGCTGCACGCGGATCGGCGCCACCGCCTCGCTGGAGCGCACCGCGACGCCGTTCGCGCAATCGCGCCAGTTGCTCAGCCCCGAACGCCCCTCCACCGCGCAGCGTGAAACGCCGGGGCTGTTCTGACGCCTCGCGGACCGGCGGACGCCTACTGTTCGTGACCGCGCGCCTGGGCTAGTCGCAGGGGCGAACGGCGCGCGACGAGGAGGCGAGCGATGGCATTCTGTACCCAATGCGGCGCGCGCCTGCCCGACGCCGCGCGCTTCTGCCCGCGCTGCGGCGCGCCCGTCGTCGCACACGATCTGCCTGCCGACGCCGTTGTGCCTGCTGATCCCGAATACGCGCGCGACGACCGCCGTCAGACGAGCGAGCCTCCGGCGCCGCGTGTCCCCGCGCACGATCACGAACTGCCGGCAGAGGGGCTGCATTTCGGTCCCGATCCGCGGCCCGCGTTCCGCGCGACCGCGGACGATCGCCGCCTCGACGATCGCCGCGCCGCGAGCGCTGACGAAGATGAGGAGGACGAGGAGGAGCATGGCAGCACCGGCACGCGCCTGCTCGTGATCCTGGCGCTGATCGCGGTCGCCGTGCTCGCAATTGTGTTCTGGCAGCAGCGCGAGGGCGCACGCCCGGTCGCCGAGGTGGGCGCGAACACGAGCGCACCCGCCGACGAGCCCAGCGCCGAGCCGACCGAGGTTGCGGCTGCGCCGACGCCCGAGCCGACGCCGACCCCGTCCGATACGCCCACGCCCGAACTGGCGCAGACCGGCGACGAGATCGGCTCGCCCGCGTCGCTCGATCCGAATGGCGAGGCGGCGATCCCGGCAGCGGCGATCGACGCCGCCTTCGCCGACGATCCCGAGCGCGCGTTCGCCGAATTTCCCGGCCCCGTGACTGTGCGCGGCACCGTGATCGGGCTTCTCTCCAATTCGCCACCCGCGCTCAGCCTGGAGGGATATCAGCGCGGCGGGATCGTCGTTGCCGATCTGTCGCGGGGACAAGGCGACGCGATCGACCTGTTGGGGCGCGGATCCGTCGTGCGGCTGCGCTGCGCGGCCGTGCGGCGTCAGGCCGCGACCACGATCCTGGTCGGTTGCCGCATCTGACGCGGTTGAGCGCGTGGCTGCGCTCGCCTAGGGCGGCGCGATGACCGCTCACCCGCCCGTCGTCACCCGTTTCGCCCCCTCGCCGACCGGCCTGCTCCACGTCGGCAACGTGCGCGCGGCGCTGCACAATTGGATGTGGGCGAAGAAGCATGGCGGGCACTTCATCCTGCGCATCGACGACACCGATGCCGCGCGCAGCGAAGAACGGTTCGTCGACGCGATCCGCGCCGACCTCGCCTGGCTCGGGCTCCACCCCGACCGCGAGGAGCGGCAGTCGGCGCGCTTTGATCGCTACTTGGCGGTGTTCGAGGAACTGCGCAGCGCCGGGCGCATCTATCCGGCGTACGAAAGCGCGCAGGAGCTCGATCTCAAGCGCAAGATCGCGCGGGGGCGGGGCTTGCCGCCGGTGTACGACCGCGCCGCGCTGGCGCTGACGGCCGAGGATCACGCGCGCTTCGAAGCGGAGGGCACGCGCCCGCACTGGCGCTTCCGGCTCGATCATGCCGCGCCGATCACCTGGGACGACCTCATCCGCGGGCCGCAGTCGTTCGACCCCGCTCAGTTGAGCGACCCCGTAATCCGTCGCGCCGACGGGTCGTGGCTCTACCTGCTGCCGAGCGCAATCGACGACGTGGACATGGGCGTGACCCATGTCGTGCGCGGCGAGGACCATGTGTCGAACACCGCGCTGCAGCTCCAGATGTTCGACGCCATGGGGGCGGCGCACCCGCGCTTCGCGCACGAGGCGCTGCTGACCGGCAGCGAGGGCAAATTGTCCAAGCGATTGGGCGCGCTCGGCATGGACGAGCTGCGCGAGAGCGGGATCGAGCCCGCCGCGATCGTCTCGCTGCTCGCGCGGCTAGGCACCAGCGATCCGGTCGAGCCGATGGTCGACCCCGCGCCGCTGGTCGCCGCGTTCGACTTCGCGCATTTCGGCCGCGCACCGGCGCGCTTCGACGAGGCGGAGCTCGCGCAGGTCAACGCGCGCGTCGTCCATCAGCTCGATTACGACGCGGTCGCGGGTCGCCTGCCCGCGGGCATGGACAAGGGCGGCTGGGAGGCGGTGCGCCCCAACCTCCACACCGTCGCCGAGGCCGCCGACTGGTGGCACGTCGTCGAGGGGCCGATCCCGCCGGTGCCGGCGGGCGAAGACGCCGATTACCTCGCACAGGCCGCCGCCGCGGCGCGTGCGATCGACTGGGCGGGTGACCCTTGGCACGCGTTGACCAATGCGTTGAAGGCGCAGACCGGGCGCAAGGGCAAGGCGCTGTTCCTGCCGCTGCGCCGTGCGCTGACCGGGCGCGACCACGGCCCCGACATGGCGGCGCTGCTGCCGCTGATCGGGCAAGCGCGCAGTGTCGAGCGGCTGGAGGCGGCGGCAGCAGGCTGAGTGGGCGCGGGTGAGGCGGGACTCGCACGCGTCATGCCCGCATCCTATATCGGTTCCATGCAATTTTTCAGCCGCATGTCTCCGGTGCGCGCCTACCGCGACCTTCGCTTCTTTCTCGCGCAGCGGCAGCCGTATGAATTGTGGTTTCTGGTGCTCGCGGTGACGATCACCAGCGTGCTGGTCTGGGCATTCGCGCACGATTCGTACTTCGAGAAGGAGTACAGGCCGAACATCATCTACGTGCAGCAATATCGCCTCGACCGCACCGACGCGGAGATCATCGCGCAACAGAAGCTCGACCAGCCGGCTATCGACGCCGCCAAGGCCAAGCAGGCCGCGCGCGAGGAGAAGATGCGGCAATCGTTCAAGAAGGTCGACGACGCGATGAATCGCCTCGGCATCTGACCGACACGTGATCCGCCCGTCCGCCGACGACGCGCGCCGGATGGGCGTAGCACTCGCGCTCGCCGAACGGACGCGTGGGATGACCGCGCCCAATCCCAATGTCGGTTGCGTGATCGTCGCCGACGGCATGGTGGTTGGGCGTGGCTGGACTCAGCCGGGCGGGCGTCCGCACGCGGAGGCGATGGCGCTGGAGCAGGCGGGCGCGCGTGCTGCGGGCGCGACCGCTTACGTGACGCTGGAGCCGTGCGCGCATGTGTCGCCGCGTGGACCCGCGTGCAGCGATCTGCTGATCGCCGCCGGCGTCGCGCGCGTTGTTATCGCGCACTGCGACCCCGATCCGCGCACTGACGGCCAGGGAATCGCGCGGCTGCGTGCCGCCGGGATCACGGTCGAGGTCGGCATACGCGAGACCGAGGCGGCGCGTGTTATGGCGGGGTTCCTCACCCGTCGCGCCCGTTCGCGCCCGTTCGTGACACTCAAGCTCGCGCTGTCGCTCGACGGTGCCGCCGCGATGGCGGACGGGCGCAGCCAGTGGATCACCGGCGCGCAGGCACGCGTGCACGCCCACGTGGAGCGCGCGCGGCACGAGGCGATCCTGGTAGGGCGCGGCACGTGGGAGGCGGACCGCCCGCGGCTCGACGTGCGCCTCTCCGGCCTCGAACACCGTGCGCCCGAGCGGGTCGTGCTGTCGTCACAGCCGATCCCCGGCGTGCGGACGATCGCGCGTCCCGCCGAGATCGCCGGCCTCGCGGGCGATCACCTGCTGGTCGAGGGTGGCGCGCGCACCGCCGCCGCCTTTGTCGCTGACGATCTGGTCGACCGGCTGCTGATCTACCGCGCGCCGATCATCGTCGGCGGGGGGCGGACTCTGCCTGACATCGGTCTCGCCGACCTCAGCGACGCGCACGGACGCTGGCGGCTTCACGACGCGCGCGCGCTTGGCAGCGACCGCGTCGAGGTCTACGAGCGCGGCTGAGAGGGCATATGTTCACCGGGATCATCTCCGACATCGGCACGGTCGAGCGCGTGGAGCGCGCCGGCGACACGCGCCTCCACATCGCGACCGCCTTTGACACCGACACCGTCGACCTGGGCGCGTCGATCGCCTGCTCGGGGGTGTGCCTGACCGTGGTCGACAAGGGCCAGCACGACGGCCGTCACTGGTTCGCGGTCGATGTCTCGGGTGAGACAATCAGCCGCACTGCCGAAGGACAGTGGCAGGAAGGCGCCGCGCTCAACCTCGAACGCGCGATGAAGCTGGGCGACGAGCTGGGCGGGCATATCGTGACCGGCCACGTCGACAGTATCGCCGAGGTGACCGAGGTCACGCCCGACGGTGACTCGCGCCGCATCAGCATCCGCGTGCCCGCCGAGCTCGCGCCGTTCCTCGCGCCCAAGGGGTCGGTGACGGTCGATGGCGTGTCGCTGACGGTCAACACGGTCGAGGACGCGGACAACGGCTCCACCTTCACGATCAACCTTATCCCGCACACGCAGGCGGTGACGACGCTCGGCCGCCTCGCGCCCGGGCAATCGGTCAACATCGAGATCGACGTCCTCGCCCGCTATCTCCAACGGATGGAGCATTACCGTGGCCGCTAATCCCGAACTCGCCCGTCTGCGGCACGGTTATCTCTCCTCGCCCGAAGAGATCATCGACGAAGCGCGCAACGGGCGCATGTTCATCCTGGTGGACGACGAGGACCGCGAGAACGAGGGCGACCTCGTCATCCCGGCGCAGATGGCGACGCCCGAGAAGATCAACTTCATGGCGCGCCACGGCCGCGGGCTGATCTGCCTGGCGATGACCAAGGCACGCGTCGAGACGCTCGGGCTCGAATTGATGAGCCGCAACAATGGCACGCGGCACGAAACCGCCTTCACCGTCTCGATCGAGGCGCGCGAGGGCGTGACGACCGGCATCTCGGCCGCGGACCGCGCGCGCACCGTCGCGGTCGCGATCGACGCGACCAAGGACAAGACCGACATCGTGACGCCCGGCCACGTCTTCCCGCTGGTCGCGCGCGACGGCGGCGTGCTGGTGCGCGCAGGGCATACCGAGGCGGCGGTCGACGTGTCGCGACTGGCTGGCCTCAACCCCTCGGGCGTGATCTGCGAGATCATGAACGAGGATGGGACGATGGCGCGGATGGACGACCTCGTGTCGTTCGCGCAGCTCCACAACCTCAAGATCGGCACGATCCGCGACCTGATCGCCTATCGCCGCCGCCATGACCACTTGGTCGAGCTGGCGTCGGAGGCACCGTTCAAGAGCCGCTGGGGCGGCGACTGGACCGTCCGCGCGTATCGCAACAAGGCGACGGGGACCGAGCAGATTGCGCTGGTGAAAGGCCGCGTCGACCCGGCCAAGCCGACGCTGGTCCGCATGCACGCGCTCTCACCCTTCGCCGACATGTTCGGCGAGGACAGCGACCGCTCGCGCCTCCTGTCGCGCTCGATGGAGCTGATCGCCGAGGAAGGTGCAGGTGTCATCATCGTCATCAACCGTCACCGCGCCGACGCCTTCACCACCGCGGTCAAGATGAAGGTCGGCGAGCCGGTCGAGGTCGAGATGGAGGAATTGCGCGATTACGGCGTCGGCGCGATGATCCTCGCCGAACTCGGCGTCCACGACATGGTGCTCCTCACCAACACGCACCACACGCTGGTCGGCTTGGACGGCTACGGCCTGTCGATCGTCGGCGAGCGCAAGATCGACTGATCCTCCCGGAGTTTACCAGCATGGCGCATTTCCTCATCGTCGAGGCGCGGTTCTACGATCACCTGAACGATATGCTGGTCGCGGGCGCCGAGGCCGCGCTCAAGGCAGCAGGCCATAGCTGCGAGGTCGTGACCGTGCCCGGCGCGCTCGAGGTGCCCGGCGCGATCGCGCTGGCAGCGGAGACGGGGCGCTACGACGGGTTCGTAGGCTTGGGTGTCGTGATCCGCGGCGAGACCTATCATTTCGAGATCGTCTCGAACGAGAGCGCGCGCGGGATCATGGCACTGACGATGGATGGTATTCCGATCGGCAACGGCATCCTCACCACCGAAAACGAGCAGCAGGCGATCGTCCGCGCCGACCCGGCGCAGCTCGACAAGGGCGGTGCTGCCGCCAAGGCGGCACTCGCCATGTTCGACCTCAAGTCGCGGCTCGGCTGACCGCCACATGGACATGCCGCCCACCCGCTTCCGCGTCGTGGAGCGTGGGCGGCGGCTGGAGGTGATCGACAGCGCGACGGGGCGGGCGGTCGGTGAGGGATCGCGCGCGACCCCGGCTGCCTCAGCCGGGCGCGTGCGCCGCGACGAGCGGCCGCTCCTGCTCGATCGGATCGTCGACGGCTGCACACCCATCGCGAGAAAGCCCGGCGGATTGCCTCGCGCGACGCGCTTCGACGGCACGGTCAGCTTCACGACCCGCGCTTTCTACGACGATCGCGCACCGCGTACGGTCACGCTCGACCCGGCGCGCGCGACGATGCTGCGCTGGACGGCGTTCGCGATACTGCTCGTGCTGATCGTAACGCCCGCGCTGCTGCTGATGCTAGCCTGGTCGAGCTTCCCGCTGCTGTTCGGGCTCGCCGCGGTCGCGTTCAATCCCAAGGTGCGCGTGCGGCTGCGCGCCGCCGTCACGTCGCTGATCGATCGCTACGCCGATCCGGCGTGAAGTGCCCCGCCGCGCATGTGCGGCGGGGCGGCATGGTTACGCGTCCGCGCGCTCCAATGCGGGATAGTCGACGTATCCTTCGGGTCCCGACGTGTAGAAGGTCTTCGGATTGGGCTTGTTGAAGCCGGCCCCGCTGCGGAAACGCTCGACCAGATCGGGGTTGGCGATCCACAACCGGCCCCAGGCGATCGCGTCGGCGACGCCCGAATCCAGATCGGCCTGCCCGGCTTCCTGCGTGTAATCCTGGTTGAGCACCAGCGGCCCGGTGAAGACCTCGCGGATCTTCGGGCTGAGCTTGGGCACGTCGGTGGTGCCGAACGTCCCCTCGGCGCCGACCTCGCGCAATTCGAGGAAGCCGATGCCCAGATCGTTCAGCGCCTTGGCCGCGGGAACGAACACCGCCTCAGGGTTGCTGTCGTCCGCGCCCTGCGTCTCGCCGTTGGGTGACAGGCGGATCGAGGTACGGCCGGCGCCGACCTCGGCGATCACGCGCTCGGTCACTTCGCGCATCAGGCGGATGCGGTTCTCAGGGCTGCCGCCGTATTCGTCGGTGCGGTCGTTGGTGTTGTCGCGCAGAAATTGGTCGATCAGATAGCCGTTGGCGCCGTGGATCTGCACGCCGTCGAATCCGGCGGCGATCGCGTTGCGCGCGGCGGTGCCGTAATCGTCGATGGTGGTGCGGATCTCATCCACCGACAGTGCGCGCGGCGTGTCGTACGGGTTCTTCGCGGGATCGGGATCGTGATAAGGCGCGCGCTTGGTCGAGGACGACACCGACTGGATGCCGGTCACGTCGGGACGCGCGAGCCGACCCATGTGCCAGAGCTGCGCAACGATGCGCCCGCCCGCCTCGTGCACCGCCGCGGTCACCGGCTTCCACGCCTCGACCTGCTCGTTGCGCCACAGCCCCGGCGTGCTCGGCCAGCCGAGCCCCTGCCGGCTGATCCCCGTCGCTTCCGAGATGATGAGGCCGGCGGACGCGCGCTGGCGGTAATATTCGATCATCAGATCGGTCGGCACATGGTCCTTGGTCGCGCGCGAGCGGGTCAGCGGCGCCATGAGGATGCGATTGGGCGCGTCGATCGCGCCGAGTGTGATGGGGTCGAACAGGCTGGGCATTCGATGGCCTTTCCGTTTCATTCAGCTACCTGACGCCGCACACATAGGACGCTAAGGGGCGCCATGCACCAGAGCGCGCACCCAAGAAATGCTTCGCCGCCGCCAAGCGCGCTCGTCGGGAACGAGGTTCCACCCGCGGGTGCCGAGCCGAATGCGGTGGCGATCCCCATTCCCGGTCCGATGCCGCTGGGTAACGGCAAGAGCGGCCACGCGGGCGAGGGCGCGCCCGCGCTGCCGCTGCTCGCGGTCGTGGTCGCCAACGTCGCGCTCGCGTTCGGGCCGTGGTTCGTGCGGCTGGCCGATACCGGCCCGGTCGCCGCCGCCTTCTGGCGCATGGCGCTCGCGCTGCCGCTGATCGTCATGCTCGCGATCGCGAGCGGCACCCGCGTTGCAGCACTGCGGCTGCCGGGCAAGATGTGGGTGTTGCTCGCACTCGCCGGCGTCGCCTTCGCGATGGACCTGGGTAGCTGGCACGTCGGCATCCTGCAGACGACGCTCGCCAACGCGACGCTGTTCGGCAATTCGGCGACCTTCATTTTTCCGATCTACGGCTTCGTCGTTGCGCGCAATTGGCCGACGCGGACGCAAGGATTGGCGCTGCTGCTCGCTGCACTCGGCGCCGGATTGCTGATGGGGCGGTCGTACCAGCTCGATCCGCGTCACTTGGTCGGCGATCTGCTGTGCGTGCTCGCGGGCGTGCTCTACGCGGTGTATTTCGTGCTGATGTCGGGGGTGCGTCGCACGATGGCGCCGTGGCCCGCACTCGCGCTCTCTTCACTCGCCGCGCTCGTGCCGCTGCTCGCCATCGCGCTCGCGCTGGGCGAGCGCGTGGTGCCGGGCGACTGGTGGCCGCTGGTTGGGCTCGCGCTCGTCAGCCAGGTGGTGGGGCAGGGCTGCATGATCTACGCGCTCGGCAAATTGAGCCCGCTCGTGATCGGGCTCGCGCTGCTGCTCCAGCCGGTGGTCGCGGCGACGATCGGCTGGGTCGTTTACGGCGAGTCGCTCGGCGCGCCCGACCTGTTCGGTGCCGCGATGGTGGCGGTAGCGCTGGTGCTGGTGCGTCGCAGTCCCCAAGTGATAAAGACCGCGGCCGAGCCGCGAGCGGCAGACGAGGTGCGGTAATGACCGATACGATCGCGAACACGACCGGCAGCACGGCAGCGGCGCACGACCCTGCCGACCTGACACTCGACGAAATCCGCCAGCAGCTCGCCCCCGCGATCGCCAGCAACGCCGCGTTCGACGGCTGGGGCGACGAGGCACGCGACTATGCCGCCGAGGGCGCGGGCATTGACCGCGACGTCGCCAGACTGGCGTTCGAGGGCGGTGCGCCGGCGATGATCGATGCCTGGTTCGACCATGTCGACGCCGAGATGGCGGTGCGCCTCCCTGCCGAGACGCTCGCCGGCATGAAGATTCGTCAGCGTATCACCGCGCTGATCGAGACGCGGCTCGACATCCTGTCACCCGATCGCGAGTCGCTGCGCCGCGCGATCGCGATTCTGGCACTTCCCACCAACGTGGCGCGTGCCGCGCGGCTCGGCTGGCGCAGCGCCGACCGGATGTGGCGGCTCGCGGGCGACACCGCGACCGACTACAACCATTATACCAAGCGCGCAATGCTGCTCGCCACCTACGCCGCGACGATCACCGTCTTCCTCGACGACGACAGCGAGGGTCATGCCGAGACGCGCGCGTTCCTCGCGCGGCGGATCGACGACATCATGGCGATCGAGAAGGCGAAAGCGAGCGCCACTGCGCGCACGCGCTACCGCCCCAGCCTGTCGCGCTTCGTCGGGCGGCTGCGTTATCCGGTCGCATGACGCGCTGTCATGCGATGTGCTGCGCGAGTTATTGATAATCAATCGCAGACCGCTTATAACGCAGGTGTGACCGCGAACCTCAACCTCGAAACCCTCCCGCGCCACCAGGCCGCGACCGTCGATTCGATCGAGTGGACGCGGCTCGCGACGCCCGAGGCGCGGCGGCTGCGCGAGCTGGGGTTCGACGCGGGCGTCTCGATCGAGGTGCTGCACCGCGCGCGCTTCGGTGGCGGGCCGATCGCCTGCCGCATCGGGCGCATGACGGTGGCGCTGCGCCGCGCGGTCGCGGGTGCGGTGCGCGTCTCGCTCGACCCGCTGCCCGCCGAGTGACCGCGCGCGTTTCGAGAAACGCCGGCTGACATGCATGCCTCGCCGCTGGTCGCGATGGTCGGCAACCCCAATGCCGGCAAGAGCGCGCTGTTCAACGCGCTGACCGGCGCGCGGCAGAAGGTCGGCAATTACCCCGGCGTCACCGTCGAGCGCCACTCCGGCCGCTTGTCACTGGACGACGGGCGCCCGGTCGAGCTGGTCGACCTGCCCGGCACCTACAGCCTCGATCCCGTGTCCGCCGACGAGCGCGTGACGGTTGACGTAGTGACGGGGCGCGGCGGGTTCGAGCGGCGGCCCGACGCGATGATCGTCGTGGTCGACGCCTCCAACCTCGACAACCATCTCCGCTTCGCGCTCCAGCTGATCGCCTTGAAGCTGCCGGTCGTGGTCGCGCTCAACATGGTCGATCTGGCCGAGCGTGACGGGCTGACGCTCGACCCGGACGTGCTCGCGCGCGAGCTGGGGGTGCCCGTCGTGCCGACCGTCGCGGTGCGCCGACGCGGGATCGACGTGCTCAAGGCGCAGCTCGGCGCGCTGCTCGGCCAGCGCGTGCCCGCGCGCGCTTCCGTCGATGCCGTGCCCGACGAGATCGGCGTGTTGCAACGCCGCGCGCGCGCGATCGCCAACGCCGCGACCGTGAGCGAGACGCCGACCAGGCGCTGGAACCACGCGCTCGACGCGGTCGCGCTCCATCCGGTCGTCGGCCCGGTACTGCTCGTGGCCTTGCTGTTCGTCATGTTCCAGGCGGTGTTCACCTGGTCGGAGGCACCGATCGCGTGGATCGAGGGCGCGTTCGCCGCGGCAGACGGCGCGATCAAGGGCGTGCTGCCCGACGGCTTCCTTCGCTCGCTCTTGACCGACGGCGTGATCGCGGGCGTCGGCGCGGTGGTCGTCTTCCTGCCGCAGATCCTGATCCTGTTCGCGTTCATCCTCGTGCTCGAAGCGTCGGGCTATATGGTCCGCGCGGCCTTTCTTATGGACCGGATGATGAGCCGCGTCGGCTTGTCCGGGCGCGCTTTCATCCCGCTCCTCTCCTCGTTCGCCTGCGCGGTGCCCGGCATCATGGCGACGCGCACGATCGACGATGAAAAGGATCGGCTGACCACGATCCTGATTGCGCCGCTGATGACCTGTTCGGCACGGCTGCCGGTCTACACGATCATCATCGGCGCATTCATTCCCAACACGCGGCTGGGCGGGTTCGTGGGGCTACAGGGGCTGGTGCTGCTGGTGCTCTACCTGCTCGGCATCCTGGGCGCGTTCATCGCTGCTTTGGTGCTGCGCCGCACGGTCACGCAGGGCGCGTCGTCGGGCTTCATGATGGAAATGCCCAAATACCAGATGCCGCGCTTCCGCGACGTCGCGATCGGGCTGTGGCAGCGCGCCTATATCTTCCTGAAACGCGCAGGGACCACCATCGCGCTCACCACCGTGATCCTGTGGGCGCTCCTGTCGTTCCCCAAGGCACCCGAGGGACAGAGCCAGGTCAATTACTCGGTTGCGGGGCGGATCGCGAACGGGATCGAGGTTGCGGTGCGCCCGATCGGGTTCAACCGCGACATCGCGCTCGCGCTGATCCCCGCGATGGCGGCGCGCGAGGTCGCGGTGGCGGCGATCGGCACCGTCTACGCGGTTGACGATCCCGAGGATGCGCGCGGCGAGCGCACCATCGTCGACAATCTGCGCCACCGCTGGACCCTCCCCACCGCGCTCGCGTTCCTGATGTGGTTCGTGTTCGCGCCGCAGTGCATCTCGACCATCGCGGTGACGAGACGCGAGACGAATGGGTGGAAGTGGCCGCTGTTCATGATTGGCTATCTGTTCGCCGCGGCCTACATCATGGCCGGATTAACCTACTGGCTGGCGGTCGCCGTCGGCCTTTGAAGAGGCAGGAATGGCAGGCAGCGTCAACAAGGTCATCATCGTCGGCAATCTGGGGCGCGACCCCGAATCACGCTCGTTCCAGAACGGCGGCAAGGTGGTGAACCTGCGCATCGCCACTTCCGAATCGTGGAAGGACCGCAATTCGGGCGAGAAGAAGGAACGTACCGAGTGGCACTCGGTCGCAATCTTCTCCGAAGGCCTCGCGGGCGTGGCCGAACGCTACCTGCGCAAGGGCTCGAAGGTGTACATCGAGGGCCAGCTCCAGACGCGCAAATGGCAGGACCAGCAGGGTCAGGATCGCTACTCGACCGAGATCGTGCTCCAGGGCCCGGGCGCGGTCATGACGATGCTCGATGGTCCGGGCGGGAACGGTGGTGGCGGCGGCGGTCGCGACGATTTCGGCGGCGGTGACGACTTCGGCGGCGGCAGCCGCGGCGGGTCGCGTGGCGGCGGCGGCTTCGGTGGCGGTTCGCGCGGTGGTTCGTCCGGCGGCAGCTCGTCGGATGCCGGCAATTTCGGCGGCGGTTACGCGGACGATCTCGACGACGACGTTCCGTTCTAAGTGACCGATCAGACGCAGTCCGACGGGCGCCCCGCGGCCCAACTCCCGAGCGCGCCCGAACCGCCGAGCGTGCCCGCGGCATCGGGTTGGCGCGTCGACGAGGCGCGCCGCACCGCGGCGCTGGAAGCGTACGAACTCGATCTGCTGCGCAACTCGCCGGCGCTGAAGCAGATCACCGACTTTGCCGCGCGATTGTGCGACGCGCCGGTGGCGCTGGTCAGCCTGGTCGAAGAAACGCGCCAGTCGTTCCTCTCGGCAACCGGCACCGACCTGTGCGGCACGCCGCGCGACCAGTCGTTCTGCGCCCATGCGATGTGGGGCAGCGACGTCATGGTCGTGCCCGACCTGACGCTCGATCCGCGCTTCGCGCACAATCCGCTGCTCGTTGATCCGGGCGTGCGCTTCTACGCCGGTGCGCCGCTCGTCAGCGATGACGGCATCCCGCTCGGCGCCTTGTGCGTGCTCGACATGGCGCCGCGGCCCGGCGGGCTGACCACGCTCCAGCACGAGGGTCTCGTCGTGCTCGCCGCCAATGTGCTCGCACGGCTGCGCGACTCGCGCGACGGTGCGGCGTGGCGCGCGGCCGAGAATGATGCGCGCCGCGCCGCGCTCGACAGTGAAACGCGCTTTCGCACGCTTGCCGACACCATGCCGCAGATGGTGTGGTCGACGCTGCCCGATGGTTATCATGATTATTACAATGCACGCTGGTACGAGTTCACCGGCATGCCCGAAGGCTCGACCGATGGCGCGGAATGGAACGGCATGTTCCACCCCGACGATCAGGAGCGCGCGTGGGACGTCTGGCGTTATTCGCTGACGACCGGCGAGCCGTATCAGATCGAGTATCGGCTGCGGCATACCAGCGGCAATTACCGCTGGGTGCTCGGCCGCGCGCTGCCGATCCGCGACGCGAACGGCCAGATCACCCGCTGGTTCGGCACCTGCACCGACATTCACGAGCAGAAGCTCGCGCTTGAGCAGCGCGAGATCATCAGCCAGGAATTGTCGCACCGGATCAAGAACATCTTCTCGGTCATCTCCGGGCTGATCCAGTTCGCCGCGCGCAGCCATCCCGGCTTCGCCCCCGTGGCGAGCGACCTGCGCGAGCGGATCACTGCGCTCGGCCGCGCGCACGACTTCGTGCGGCCGCACAGCCCGCAGTCGCGCCCGCTCGCGGCGCAGGACAGCCTGCACGGGCTGCTCGAACAATTGTTCGCGCCCTATCAGTCGCGCGTCGGCGACCGCGCGCGGATCACGGTGACGGGTACCGACCTGGTCGTCGACGATCGCGCCGCCACCCCGCTCGCCTTGCTGTTCCACGAACTCGCCACCAACGCGACCAAGTACGGCGCCTTGTCGCTGAGCGGCGGCACGGTGACGCTCGACGTCGGAACGCGCGACGCCGAGGTGACGATGACGTGGCGCGAACAGGGCGGCCCGGCGCTCACCGGCGCGAGCGAGCATGTCGGGTTCGGCACGCAGCTAATCGAATTGTCGGCGGTGCGTCAGCTCGGCGGGACGATCGAGCGCGACTGGCAGCCGGGTGGGCTCACCGTCACCCTACACGCGCCGCGATCGGCGTTCAGCCGCGCTGATCGAGCCTGACGAAATCGTCGTCGGCGGCGGCAGCCTGGCTCCCCGCCGCGGCGATCGCCGCCGCCGCCAGGATCGCCTGATCGCTGAACGGCTTGCGCACGTAGCCGAGCGCGTCGGGTACCGAGCCGATCTGCCCGGGGTTGGCGGTGACGAACACGACCTTCACGCCGTAATCGCGTGCGATCCGCTCGGCAACGATCGGACCGGTTGGCCCGTCGCGCAGGTTCACGTCGACGAAGGCGAACGAGCATGCCGGCGCGGCGGCGAGCGCCTGCGCGCTGTCGGCCGCGATCGCACCCACTGTATAGCCTGCGTCGACCAGGATACGCTCCAGATCGAGCGCGACGAAGATCTCGTCTTCAACGATGAGCGCGGTTTTGGGCATCGGTCTCGGAAAGGTTGCTATCAAATTCAGCTAACCTTGAGCAACGTTCTTGGTTCCTCGCAAGCAGAAATACGGCGTGTTCGGCCATAAAGTTGGCCGCCGCACTGCCGATCTCCTGGTCGCCCGACAGGAACCACGCGCGCTCAACGGCGACGCCGCGCGCGCGCAGGAAAGCGCGGAAATCGTCGATCGTCAGGTGGTGGATGTTGGGGGTGTCGTACCATTCCTCCGGCAACAGCCGCGTCACCGGCATCCGCCCGCCCCACAGCAGCGAAAGCCGCACGCGCCAGTGCGCGAAATTCGGAAAACTGACGAACGCGCGCTCTCCAATGCGCAGCAGATGGTCGAGCACCAGATGCGGCGCGCGCGCGGTCTGCAGCGTCTGGCTGAGGATCGCATAGTCGAAGCTCGCGTCCGGATAGCCCGCCAGATCGACGTCGGCGTCACCCTGGATGACGCTCAACCCGCGCGCGACCGCATCGGCGACCTTGACCGCATCGATCTCCAGCCCGCGCGCGTCGACTCCAGCCTCATCGCGCAGCGCCGCCATCAGGTCACCCGTCCCGCAGCCGACGTCGAGCACGCGGCTGCCCCGCGCCACATTGGCGGCAATGATCGCGAGGTCGGGACGCAACGTCACGCGCCCAGGAAGCCCGCGACGATGCGGTCGAGTTCGGGCGAGTCGAGCAGGAACGCGTCGTGGCCGTACGGACTCGACAATTCGACGAAGCTCGCCGGCGCACCGGCGGCGTTCAGCGCCTGCACGATCGCGCGCGACTCGGCGGTCGGGTAGAGCCAGTCGGTGTCGAAGCTGACGAGGCAGAAGCGCGTCGCCGGCGCGAACGCGTTCGCCAGCCGCCCGCCATGCTCCTCCGCCAGATCGTAATAATCCATCGCGCGCGTGATATAGAGGTAGGAATTGGCGTCGAACCGATCGGTGAAGGTCAGTCCCTGATGACGCAGGTAGCTCTCGACCTGGAAATCGGCGTCGAAGCCAAAGCTTTTCGCCTCCCGTGCCTGCAGCCGGCGACCGAACTTCTCGGTGAGGCCTGCCTCCGACAGATAGGTGATATGCGCCGCCATGCGGGCCACCGCCAGACCCCGCGTGGGCGCCTCGCCGTCGTAGTAATCGCCCCCGCGCCAGTTGGGATCGGCCATCACCGCCTGCCGCCCGACCTCGTGAAAGGCGATGTTCTGCGCGGTGTGGCGCGCGGTCGAGGCGATCACCACTGCCGCCGCGACGCGCTGAGGGTAAGTCGCCGCCCAACTGAGCGCCTGCATTCCCCCCATCGATCCGCCGACCACCGCCGCCAGTCGCGCGATGCCGAGATGGTCGAGCAGCAGCGCTTGCGCGCGCACCATGTCGCGGATCGTGATGACGGGAAACGCCATGCCCCAGGCGCGCCCGGTCGCGGGGTTGATCGAGGCGGGGCCGGACGAGCCCATGCAACTACCCAGCACGTTGGCGCACACGATGAAGAAGCGGTTCGTGTCGATCGGCTTGCCCGGCCCCACCATCCGCTGCCACCAGCCGGGCTTGCCCGTGCGCGGGTGCGGGCTGGCTAGGTGATGGTCGCCGGTCAGCGCGTGGCAGACGAGGATCGCATTGCCCGCTTCGCTGTCGAGCGTGCCGTAGGTCTCGTACGCGATCTCAATCGGCGACAACGACGCGCCGCCGTCGAGCCGGAGCGGTCCCGGCAGTATCGCGCGGCGCGACAGGCCGAAACGCTGGTCGTCGGATGGGGAAGCGAGCGACATCGAGCCGCCGCGATAATCCGCGCCCCGTCATCCCGCAAGCAACCGCATCCCGTCATCCCGGGCTTGACCCGGGATCCCGCTTCTTCTCTCGCCGCCCGACAAAAGCCAGACCCCGGATCAAGCTAGGGGTGACGAGAGGACTAGTGCGTTCGCAGCGCCTCGACGTGAACGACACGCTTCCCCCCGCCCGCCCGCTTCACTAAGCCTCCGCGCCATGACCGACACCGCTCGCCAGACCCACACCGGCCCTTCCGCCCCCGCCCCCAAGCAGTGGGTGATGGACATCGCGCCCTATATCCCCGGTCGCTCGACCACCGACGACGGGCGAAAGGTCGCGAAACTCTCGTCGAACGAGAATCCGCTCGGCACCTCGCCTGCCGCGCGCGCGGCCTACACCTCCGCCGCCGACACGCTCGAGCGCTATCCCGACGCGAGCGCCGCGCCGGTGCGCGAGGCGATCGCCGCGGCGTTCGACCTCGACCCTGCCCGCATCATCTACGGCAACGGCTCGGACGAGATCCTCCACCTCGCCGCCGGCGCGTTCGCGGGTCCGGGCGACGAGGTGATCTTCGTGCGCTACGGCTTCGCGGTGTACGAGATCGCGGCGCGACGCGTCGGCGCGACGCCGGTGATCGCGCCCGACCGCGACTACGCGACCGACGTCGACGCGGTGCTCGCCGCCGTCACCGATCGCACCCGCGTCGTCTACATCGCCAACCCCAACAACCCGACCGGCACCTTCGCGCCGAAGGACGAGATCGCGCGCCTCCACGCCGCCCTTCCGCCGCACGTGCTGCTGGTGCTCGATCAGGCCTATGCCGAATATCTCGACGCCGCCGACGACGACGGCGGGCTCGACCTCGCGCGCACCGCGTCCAACGTGCTCGTCACGCGCACCTTCTCCAAGATCCACGGTCTCGCCTCCGAACGGATCGGCTGGGGCTACGCGCACGCCGACATCATCCAGGCGCTGCACCGCATCCGCCTGCCGTTCAACGTGACGATCGGCGGGCAGCGCGCGGCGGTGGCAGCGATCGAGGACCGCGCATTCGTCGAATCAACGCGGGTACACAATGCCGAGTGGCGCGCGTGGTTCAACCAGGAGGTCGCCAGCCTCGGCAACGCGGGCCTGCGCGCGATCCCCAGCCAGGCGAACTTCGTGCTCGTCGTGTTCGAGGGCGAGCTGACCGCGGAAACCGCCTACAAGGGGCTGATGGACGCAGGCTTCATCGTCCGCTGGTTGCCCGGACAGGGCCTCGCGCAAGGATTGCGCATCACCATCGGCACCGAAGACGAAACGCGCGGCGTCGCCGCTGCCTTGCGCGCGCTGGTCGAGCAACACGCCTCCCCTGCGCACGCTACTCCCGCCGATCAGGGTATCGAGCGCGGCTGATGCTCCCCTTCGCACGCGTGACCGTCATCGGGCTGGGCCTGATCGGCTCTTCGATCGCGCGCGCGGTGCGGGAATATATGCCGAGCGTTCGCGTGACCGGGCATGACGCGAGCCCGGCGGTGCGCGAGTCGGTGCGTGCGCTGCGCCTCGCCGACGACGTGACCGATACCGCGGGCGCGGCGGTGACTGACGCCGATCTCGTCATCCTGTGCGTGCCGGTCGGGGCGATGGCGGCGGTCGCGGCGGAAATCGCCGACGAGCTGCCCGCTGACGCGATCGTCAGCGATGTCGGCAGTTGCAAGGCATCGGTCGCCGCCGCGCTCACCGCGCATCTGCCGCCGGCGCAGGTGATCCCCGCGCACCCGGTCGCGGGCACCGAGCAGAGCGGGCCGGACGCGGGCTTCGCGACGCTGTTCCGCGGCCGCTGGTGCATCGTAACGCCACTCGCCGACAGCGATCCGACCGGCGTCGAGCGCGTCGCCGAATTCTGGCGCCGGCTGGGCGCACAAGTCGAGCGGATGGCGCCTGGCCACCACGACCTCGTCCTCGCGGTCACCAGCCACCTGCCGCACCTTATCGCCTATACGATCGTCGGCACCGCCGACGACCTCGAACAGGTGACGCAGAGCGAGGTGATCAAATTCTCCGCCGGAGGCTTCCGCGATTTCACGCGGATCGCCGCGTCCGATCCCGTCATGTGGCGCGACGTGTTCCTGTCGAACAAGGACGCGGTGCTCGACATGCTACAACGCTTCTCCGAGGACCTGTCGCAATTGCAACGCGCGATCCGCTGGGGCGACGGCGACGCGCTCTATGATCGTTTCGCGCGCACCCGCGCGATCCGCCGCTCGATCGTCGACCAGGGCCAGGATGACGCCGCCGCCGATTTCGGCCGCAAACACGACTAGGGGCTGTCCTACACGCCATCACCGCGCCTATCGCGGCGGCGCTGTTTGACATCATGCTCCGGGCGCGCGCGATAAGTTCGACCTTAGCGACTTTCCGCGGTCAGTCGTTGAGCGCGTTGATCGCGGCGTGCACGCGCTCCTCGGCCTCGCGCCGCGGCAGCCCGGGCGGGATCGCCTCGCCGATCAGGACGCGGACCGGCCCCGAATGCGCGTGCCCCTTGCGCGGCCAGCGCTTCCCGCTGTCGAGCGCGATCGGCACCACCGGGTATCCGAGCGCGCGGTACAGCCCCGCGAATCCTGAACGGAGCGGCGGACGCTCGCCGTGCGGCATCCGGGTGCCTTCGGGGAACACGATCACCGACCGCCCCGCGGCCTTGAACACCGCCGCATCGGCCATCAACTGCCGCAGCGCCTTCGCGGACGCCTCACGGTCGACCGGCAGCGCTCCGTAGATGCGCGCCGCCCAGCCCCACAGCGGTATCTGCGCCAGCTCGCGCTTGATGACCACCGCGGGCCCCCCCAATCGATAGGGCAGTTCGAGCGTCTCGAACATCGCCTCGTGCTTGGCGGCGTAGAGCACCGGCCCCGACGGGATCGGCGCGCCTTCGATCCGGGTGCGCACCCCCATGATCCACCGCGCGATCAGCGTGTGATACCGTGCCCAACCGTGCGAGTAGGCGATCATCACGCGCTGCCCGAACAACGCCACGAACGGGATCACCAGCACCACGATCAGCGACCCGACCGCGAAGAACAAGCGGAACACCCAGGTCCGCACCACGTCACCCACGCCAGCTCTCCCACCACAACACCGCGCGGCGCAGCAGCAACTTGTGATATTCGTTCAACAATTGCGTCAGGCTCGGCTGGCTCGGCACACCGTCGATCACCACCGCAACCGCGGGGTCAAGCGACTGCGCCAGTTCCATGGCCGCGCGCCGCGCATGCCAGTTGGAGGTGACCAGCCGCACCGACCGGTAGCGATGCTGCTTCACCCAGCCCGCGATCTCCTCCGCGTTGGAACGCGTGTCGACCGCCTCCTCGCCCAGATCGACGCAGCACGCGAAGACGGCGGCGTAGCCGTAGGTTCGCACCAGATCGCGCTGCTGCACGCCCGGCGCCGTTCCCGTCACCAGCATTCGCCGCGCATGGCCCGCCTCCAGCAGTTCGAGTCCGCGATCGATCCGGCCTGCGGCGCCCGTCGGCACAACGATGCCGTCGGTCTGCGCGTCGCTCGCGGGTTGCGGCAGCGTCACCGCGAACAGCGCGAAGCCGAGCGCCCAGACGATCAGCGCGAGCCCCGCGAGCCGCCGGATCACAGCATCTGCCCCAGGCTGCGCACGACGGCACGGCGGGCGACGGTGGCGGCGAGCGCCACGAAGCCGAACGGTAGGACGATCAGCGCCGCCCAGCCGACCGTGCCGAGCGTCACCGCGCCCAGCAGTTCGGACCCGAGCGTGCTCGCCTGCATGCCCAGCAGCACGACCGCCACCAACCCGGCGACCCCACCCACCGCTGCCCCCAGCGCCGCGTCGAGCGACAAGCGTCGCTGGAACAGCCGCGCGACCTGCACGTCGGTCGCGCCCAGCATGTGCATGACCTCGATCGTGCCGCGGTGCGCCTCCAGTCCGGCGCGCGCCGCCAGCACGACGACGAACGCGGTCGCGCCCAGCATCATCGCCACTAGCAGCGTCGCCAGCGCACTCATCGTGCGAAGAAACGCGCGCACCGGCGCCAGCGCCTGGCTGTGCAGGTCGAGCCGCGCGCCGGGTACCGCCGCCAGTGCCTGGCGAACGCGCTGCGCCGCACCCGCGTCCGCCAGGGTCACGTCGACCAGCACCGGGATCGGTAGGTCGACGTCATCGGCGTCGCCACCCAGCCACGGGCTCAGCAATTGCGCGATCTCGGCCCGCGGCACGACGCGCACGCCGCTGACCCCCGCCACCCCGGCGAGCAGCGACGCCGCCTCGCCCGCCGTCGCCTCGCGCCGCCCCGGGTCTGCCGCGGCGATCTGCACGGTTGCGCGCCCGCCCAGTTGCACACCGATTTGGCCGGTCGCACGCGCGGTGCCGATCCCGGCGGCGGTCGCAAGCACGGTCAGGAACAGCATGAGCGCGATGACCCACACCATACCGCGCCCGGTCCGCGCGGTGTCGAGGACGCGTGTGCTCGCTGCGCTCACGCGTGCCGTCCCGGCGGATGGCGCAGCATTCCCGTCGGATCGAGCAGCCGCCCGCCGTCGATCCGCATCATCTGCGCCGATCGCACGCGCGAGATGAGCTGAAGATCGTGCGTCGCGATCACGAGCGTGGTGCCCAGACCGTTCAGCGACGCGAACAACTGCAACAGCCGATCGGCCATCGCCTCGTCGACGTTGCCGGTGGGCTCGTCCGCGATCAGGATTTCGGGCCGGCCGATCACCGCGCGCGCGATCGCGACGCGCTGCTGCTCGCCGCCCGACAGCGTCGGCGGGCGCGCTTCCGCACGGTTGGTCAGCCCGACCCAGGCGAGCATCTCCGACACCGCCTCGCCGACCTCGTCCTCCAGCACGCCCGCGATCCGCAACGGAAGCGCGATGTTATCCGCCGCCGACAGGTGCGGAACCAGCCGGAAATCCTGGAACACGACGCCGATGCGGCGGCGAAACCCCGGGATGCGCGCGCGCGGCAGCGTGACGACGTCGGTGCCGAACAGGTTGATCGCACCGCGCGTCGGCCGCTGCGCCAGGTACAGCATCTTGAGCAGCGAGGTCTTTCCCGCCCCGCTCGCACCCGTCACGAAATAGAATTCGCCCGCGGTCAGCGAGAAACTGAGGTCGGACAAAACCTCGTCCCCCTGCCCGTAGCGCAGCCCCACATTCTCGAACTGCACGATCGTGGCCACCGGCCGGCGATATCCCTTCTTGAGCACGCCCGCCATCGCACAGCGCGCGCCCCTTCATCAAGTCACAGGCGCGCCGCTCCGCTGTCCGGGAGTGGGATCGGCGAGGCCGTTTCGCAGGCGATACTTGCCAGCGTGCCACGTGAGGTGTTTACGTCGCTAACGATAACCGTAAGCGTGGCGTCATGATCCTCGAGTGTCCCGAATGCCGCACCCGCTACCTCGTGCCCGACTCCGCGGTCGGCGTGACCGGGCGCACGGTGCGCTGCGCGAATTGCCGGCATAGCTGGTTCCAGGAAGGCGCGGCGTTGCCGGCGGCGTCGGCGCTCGCCGATCTGCCGCCCGTCGCGGCCGCGCCGGTGGCAGCAGACTTCGCGCCGGCGGGCTATGCGCCCTCGCCGGTCACGGATCCGACGCCCGCCACCTCGCCTGGCGGGTTCGACGCCTTCGCGCACCAGCCGCCGTTCCGCCCGCGGCGCAACATGGCGCGGGTGCGCACCATCGCGTCAATCGCGGCGGGGCTGATCATGCTGGCGCTCGTCGGCGTGATCCTGTGGACCACCGCGCCCGGCCTCGCGCAGCAAGCGGGGTTCAATATCGGCCCGGCGCAGTCGCCGCTGCGCATCGTCGACAACCCGATCGAGCGGCGACAGATGACCAACGGGTCGGAACTGTTCGCGGTCAGCGGGCGGATCACCAACCCGTCGAGCGCGGCGCAGCGCGTACCCGACCTGCGCGCCGACCTGCGCGACGAGAAAGGCCGCGTCGTGTTCAGCTGGACGATCACCCCGCAGCAGCGCACGCTGCCGGCGAACGGCGCGATCGATTTCAACTCGGCGCAGGTCGACGTACCCGCTTCGTCGAAGCGGCTCGACCTCAGCTTCGTGGGCGAGGCGAGCTGACGCGAAAGGTGATCGTGCCCGCACAATCGCCGTTGCCACGCGCGAACGGCTTTGCTAGAGGCCCGCTCCTACCAGTCGCCGGGTCCGCCCGGTGAACATCGTGTGCGGTCGTGGCGGAACTGGTAGACGCGCAACGTTGAGGTCGTTGTGGCCGAAAGGCCGTGGAAGTTCGAGTCTTCTCGACCGCACCATTTCCCGCTCCGTGGAGAGCGGGATTGATAACCGCCCGGCAGCGTCGGGTGTGATTTCATCATCACCGCACTGCTCGTCGCTCCTCCTGGCGCGGTGTCGCGCCGGTGCGTGGGCCCGAACGAAGCCGGTGCGCGTTCGAACGTTATGGCATCGGCCGACTTTGTGACATCCTATATCAACGCGATCGGCACGGCTGTTCCGTCCCACGACATCCACGCGGCCTTTATCGGCTGGGCGCGCGAGCGTTTGCCGATCGCGCAGCGCAAGCTGTTCGACCGCATGGCCGCGCGTGCAGCGATCGGTCATCGCTGGTCGGTGCTGCCGAAAGACGCCGGCTCACCGGTCGGGGATACTGGTTTCTACGCCAACACGCCGCACCCCGGTACTGCCGCGCGAATGTCGCTCTACGCACAGGCCGCGCCCGAACTGGCGCTGACTGCGATCGAGCGGCTGCGCAATCAGGTCGCGATCGACGATGCGACTCACCTGGTGGTCGCCAGTTGCACCGGCTTCGTCGCGCCCGGCATCGACCAGATCATCGCGCGACGGCTCGGCCTCTCGCCCGCGATCGAGCGCACGCTGATCGGCTTCATGGGCTGCTACGCCGCAGTCGCGGCGCTGCGCACCGCGCGCCATCTCGTGCGATCGGAGCCCACCGCGCGCGTGCTGGTGGTCACGGTCGAGCTCTCCACGCTGCACCTGCAAGCCGTGGACGAAATCGAGCCATTGCTGGCGATGCTGCAATTCGGCGACGGTGCGGCCGCAGCGATGGTGTCTGCCGAGCGCCGCGGCCTCGCGATCGGTCAACCGTTCGCGACGACGCTCGCCGAGTCGGACCGATTGATCCGCTGGAACATCACCGACGCCGGCTTCGCGATGCATCTGTCGGGCGAGGTGCCCGGCCGGATCGCCGCTGCGCTCGCCGACCAGGTGCTGGTCGACGCGATCACCGCGGGACAGGACGCCACCGCCATCGATGCCTGGGCGGTGCACGCCGGCGGGCGCTCAATCCTCGACGCGGTCGAGCATGGGCTGTCGCTCGGCGCCGCCGCCCTCGACGATTCGCGCGCGGTGCTAGTGGACAACGGCAACATGTCATCGGCGACGCTGATGTTCGTGCTCGCGCGCGTACTGGCGCGGTCCGACGTGTGCCGCGGCGTTGCACTCGCCTTCGGTCCCGGTCTCGCCGCCGAGGGTTTCGCGTTCGGTCCGTCGGCATGACCGCGCTCGCCGAACGCGCCCAGGGCAAGGAGTTGATGGACGCCGACGATCTGCCGGCGGACACCTATGCCGCGGTGGTGCGCGACCTTGCCCGTGTCAACGCGGTGACGCTCGCCGCACGACCGACGCTCGCGTTTCTGCGCGCCCATACACGCCCTGGTGGTCTCTATCGCCTGCTCGATGTCGGGTTTGGCGACGGCGACATGCTGCGGCGGATCGCGCGTTGGGGTGCACGGCGCGACGTCGCCTTTGATCTCGTCGGTATTGATCTCAATCCACGCAGCGAACTGGCCGCGCGCGCCGACACCCCGGCCGCGCTCGCCATCGATTATCGCACCGGCGACTATGCCGACCTGGTGGACGAGCCATGGGACTTCATCGTCTCCAGCCTGGTCGCGCATCATATGACGACCGCGCAGCTCGTCGCGTTTCTGCGCTTCATGCATGACCATGCGCGCGTCGGGTGGCTCGTCAACGACCTCCATCGCCACCGCTTCGCGCATGCCGGTTGGCCGCTACTCGCGCGGCTGTTCCGCTGGCACCCGATCGTCCGGCACGACGGCCATCTCTCGATTGCGCGCAGCTATCGTCCAGCCGAGTGGCAGCCGCTGCTCGATCAGGCGGGTGTCGCCGGGCGCGTGTTCACCGCTTTTCCGTTCCGGCTGTGCGTCGCGCGGCCCTGATCGTCGGCGGCGGTCCCGCAGGCAGCGCCGCGGCGATCACGCTCGCGCGCGGCGGGCACGCGCCGCTGCTAGTAGAGCGCACGCGCGAAACCGCCGACGCGCTGTGTGGTGGTTTCATCAGTTGGCGCACGATTGATTCGTTGGAACGGCTCGGCATCGACCCCGACGCGCTCACCTCGACGCGGATCACCCGCGCGCGCATCTTTGCGGCAGGCCGCTGTGGCGAAGCGCGGCTGCCGCGACCCGCGCTCGCCGTGTCGCGGCGCCGGCTCGACACAATGCTGCTCGCTCATGCCGAGACGCTGGGCGTCGCGGTCGAGCGCGGCGTGACGGTGCGCACGGTCGCTGAGCACGCGGTCAGCACCGCCGACGGCGCGACGCTCGCCGCCGACGCCTTGTTCCTCGCCAGCGGCAAGCATGACATTCGCGGCGGCGCACGCCCCGCGGAGGCGCGGGGCAGCGATCCCACGCTCGGGCTGCGTGTGCGGCTGGCTCCCTCGCCCGCGTTGGCGCGACTGGTCGGCGACGCGATCGAGCTGCACCTGTTTGAACGCGGTTACTGTGGCGTCGTGTTGCAGGAAGATGGCAGCGCCAACGCCTGCATGGCGGTGCACCGCTCGCGCTTACGAGAAGTGGGCAGCCCAGAAGCGCTGCTACGCGACCTGATGCATGAGGCGCCGCGCCTGGGCGAACGGCTCGCCGGCGGATGGAGCGCGATCGATGCGATCGCCAACGTCCCTTACGGTTGGCGGACCGAACGCACGACGCTTGGTGTGTTTCGGCTCGGCGATCAGGCAGCGGTAATCCCGTCGCTCGCCGGCGAGGGCATGGGGATTGCGCTCGCCAGCGGCCGATCGGCGGCGCAAGCGATGGTCGCGCATGGCGCAGCGGGCGCGGCGGCGTGGCAGCAGCGGTTCGCGCGCGCGGTCGCCGCGCCGTTGCGCAACGCTGGCGCGGTCTGGGCGCTGTCGGACCGGTGTGCGTCGGCCGCATGGCTGCCGTTCGCCGCCCGTGTACCGGGCGCGCTGGCGATAGTGGCGGCCAGCACGCGGGTACCTGCGCTCGATTAGCTGCCGATCCGCACCGATCGGCCACGCCGGGCATGACTTGTTAAGCATCGCTCAAGCCTCTATCCGCCAGGCCCGACGCTATGGCCCGCGCCCGTCCCTCCTCATCCCGCAAGCGCTCCAAGACCCGCTCTCCGTGGCGGCGGCGCTGGTCGATCGCGTGGAAGTCGCTGGTCGTGCTCGCCTTGGTCGCGCTCGGCGCGCTCGTTACCGCCGTCTACGTCGCGCGCGCGCAATTGCCGAGTTTCGAGGATCTGAAATCGTCGCCCAACGGGCAGATGATCCGCGTTCACGCCGCCGACGGATCAGTGATCGTGTCGCTCGGGCCGAGCTACGGCGAATGGTTGCCAATCGATCGCATCCCCGCTGTCATGCAGCGCGCGATGATCTCGGTCGAGGACCGGCGCTTCTACAGTCACCTAGGGGTAGACCCGATCGGCGTCGCGCGCTCGGTCGACGTGCGCGTGCGGCGCGGACGTTGGACGCAGGGCGGCTCGACGATCACGCAACAGCTCGCGCGCAACATCTTTCTCACCTCCGCCAAGAAGTTCGGGCGCAAGTTCCGCGAGGCGATCCTCGCTTTCGCGATCGAGCGGAAATTCTCCAAGGACCAGATTCTCGAGCTCTACCTCAACAAGGTCTATTTCGGCGGCGGTGCCTACGGCATCGATGCGGCGTCCCGGCGCTTCTTCGGGCATGGCGCCAACCACCTGAGCCTGTCCGAGGCCGCGATCATCGCCGGACTGGTCAAGGCGCCGTCCAACTATTCGCCGACGGCCGATGCCGAGGCCGCGGTTGGCCGCGCGGGTGTAGTGATCGAGACGATGCGCGAAACGGGCGCGATCACCCCGGCGCAGGCGGCCGCCGCCGATCCGCAAGCAGTGAAGCTCGCCCCCGCGCCGCGCCAGAACAGCGTGCGCTATTTTACCGACTGGGCATTGCCGCAGCTCGAGTTGCTGATCGACGAAACCGTCAAGCCGCTGGAGGTGTGGACCACGCTCGACGTCGGCATGCAGCGCGACGCCGATGCCGCGGTCCAGCAGAACGTGCCCAAGGGCGCGCAAGGCGCGCTCGTCGCGCTCGACCGCGACGGGGCGGTGCGCGCGATGGTCGGCGGTACCGATTACGTCAGCTCGATCTACAATCGCGCGACGCAGGCGGTGCGCCAGCCCGGCTCGGCGTTCAAGCTGTTCGTGTATCTCGCCGCGATCGAAGCGGGGAAGACGCCCGACGACAAGGAAGTCGACGCGTCGGTCACGATCGACGGCTGGAGCCCGCGCAACGACTCGCGCCGCAACTCGGGCGAGGTCACGCTCAGGACCGCCTTCGCCTATTCGCTCAATACGGTGGCGGCGAAATTGGGGCAGGCGGTCGGATTTCAGACCGTCGCCGACATGGCGCGCCGGTTCGGCATCACCACGCGCGTCAACACGCATCCCTCCATGGTGCTCGGCACCTCCGAGGTCCGCCTGATCGACATGACGCGCGCCTTCGCCAGCGTCGCCAACAAGGGCGTGGCGGTCACCCCGTACGCCATCACCAAGGTGACGAGCGACGGCGAGACGATCTACACGCATGAGGTCGACCGCAACCACGTGCTGGTCGCCCCCGACGTCGCGGCGCGGATGACCGACCTGCTCCAGACCGCGGTCAACACCGGCACGGGACGCGCGGCGCAGATCGGGCGACCGGTCGCGGGCAAGACGGGCACCACGTCGTCGGGCAAGGACGGCTGGTTCCTTGGCTTCTCCTCGGGGCTGACGACGGGTGTGTGGATGGGACGCGATGACGCGCGGCCGGTCGCCGGGCTTCACGGCGGTACCGCCCCCGCCAAGGCGTTCGCCGCCTTCATGAGCCGTGCGGTCGCGAAGCGCCCGATCGAGGAGTTCGACACCAAGGTGACGTTACCTGACTGGCAACTCGAACCCGATGAAGAGGCCTATTACGGCTCGCCCGACAACGGATCGTTCGTCGATGGCGACGGCAGTCCGCTACCCGGCGGCGGCGACGAGGTGATCGACACGCGCCGCGTGCCTGATTCGGAAGTACCCGCGGCGGAGGGCGACGAGCAGCGACTCGATCAGGACTGGATCGATCGCGTAACCAATCGTCGCCGCGATCCCGTTCCGCGTGATCAAGGCCGGCCGGTGCCCGCACAGCTTCCGTCCACCGCACCCCGCAGTGACGCACCGCCACCGCGCCAGTTCCGCAGCGACGATCAACCGGTCGAGCGCCGTTACCCGGCGCGCGGACCCGATCCGTCGCGCGACGAACGTCCATACCAGTGAAGAGACGCGCCGTGCTGGCGTAACCATTGCCGCTCGGGCGTCGGATCGCGCCCGAACAATGTCTCCACCAGCGCGTGAAACGCGGCGCTGTGATTCATGTGGACACGGTGCGCGACCTCGTGCGCGGCGGTCGCGCGGCGCACGGCTCGCGGTGCGAGCGCGAGCCGCCAATTGTACCGGATCGCGCCGTGCGACGCACAACTGCCCCAGCGACCACGCGGGTCGCCGACGCTGACCTGCGTCACCGCAACCTCGGCCAGCGTGGCATAATGATGCGTGTCTGCGGTCAGTAGCGCGAGCGCCTGCTGCTTGACCCACGCCGCGACGCGCGCTTCGACACGCTCGCCCGGTCCGCCCACGATCAACCGGTCACCGTACCGCTCGACCCGGCGAGGAGCGTCCGCGCGCCACTCGATCACCAGGGTCGCACCATTGAGCGGCAGCGTGGCGCCGGGCACGAAGGGGCGCGGTTGCGGCAGCGCGTCGCGTTGTTCGGCGATCCACGCGCTATGCGCGCGCGCCCATGCCATCAGGGGGGCAAGCGCCGCGCGCTTGGGAATCGTCAACCGCGCGCGTCCGGTCGTGGGATCGAACGACAGCTTCGCGCGGCGCGCGCGGGCGTGCCGCACGACATCGATCGCCTCGTTCATCCCGCGTGCGTCATGCGAAACGCTTCACAGCCGGCGATCGACCATGTGGTTCTCCAGATCGCCGGCGTCATCCTCGCTGACGGTCCAGCCGCGCACTGATTCACCCGCGCGGTGCACCGCCTCCCGGTCGCCGCTGACGAGGTAGTGCCATTTTGGCAGCGGCTCGTCGTTCGCGCGCAGACGGTAGGCGCAGGTCGAGGGCAGCCAGTCGATCTGGTCGACGTTGCCGTTGGTCAGCCGGACGCATTCGCTGACATAGGCACGGCGGTTGCGGTAGTTGGAGCATTGCCCGCTACGCCGATCGAGCAGACGGCACGCGACGTTGGTGGCGTACAGCTCGCCCGTCTCGTCATCCTCCAATTTGTGCAGGCAGCATTTGCCGCAGCCGTCGCACAATGCCTCCCATTGCCCTCGGTCGAGCTTGGAGAGCGGCGTGTCTTCCCAGAAGCGCATGCTCATTTCGCCCACTTCCTGATCTCGTCCGCGATCGCCTGCGGCGGCGTCTCGGGCAGCAACGCCAGCGGTTTGCCCGCCGGGTCCATCAGGTAGATCTGGCGGCTGTGCTCCATCAGATAGCCGTCCTGGTTCCCCTTACCGCGCGCGAAGAAGATGCCGTATTCCTTGGCGACGCGCGCGATCTCCGCAGGGCTTCCGGTCAGCCCGACCAGCCGTGGATGGAAGGCGGAGACGAATTGCTTGAGCACCCCGGGCGTGTCACGCGCGGGGTCGACGCTGACGAAGACCGGCACGATGCGCTGCGCAAGCGCGGGGTCCGTCTTTTCCAGCACGCGCATCGCCGCGCCGATGTTCTGCACGTCGGTGGGGCAGACATCGGGACAGAAGGTGTAACCGAAATACATGATCCGATAGCGGCCTGCGAAGTCGCGATCACTCAAGGTGCGGCCGTTCTGGTCGACCAGGGTGAACGGCCCGCCGATCCGCGCGCCGGCGAGCGGCGGCGCGGCCGCCCGCTGATCGGGCGCGGACGAGCAGGACGAGAGCGCCGCCGCGAGCAGCGCGGCCGGGGCGAGCATCAGTCGGGGCATGTACATGGTGCGTCCAGCATTGATCGGTTATACGATGGGGAGCAAGGGCATGTTCGCCAAGGCGTTCGTCGCCATGCACGCACCACGACTACCCTCAAGGAGCCGCATGTTCCGTTTCGCCCCCATCGCCGCCGCCGCGATCCTTGTCGCCGCTCCGGCCACCGCGCAGCAGCAGTCGGCGAGCTACAAGTTCCTTCAGGCCGTGCGCAATGGCGACGGCAACACGGTGACGCAGCTGGTCGAGCAACCCGGGCAGCGGATCGTCAACACGCGCGACGTGACCTCAGGGGAAACCGCGCTCCATATCGTCGTAAAGCGCGGTGACGCGACTTATCTGCGCTACCTGCTGGCGAAGGGCGCCGATCCGAACATTCGCGACAATGCCGGCAACACGCCGATGATGCTGGCAGTTCAGGAAGGCGAACCGGCGCTGATCGACGTACTGGCGCTGGTGAAGGCCAATCCGAACCTCGGCAATTCGGGTGGCGAGACGCCGCTGATCCGCGCGGTGCAGCGTCGCGACCTGGCGCTCGTACGTTCGCTGCTCGCCGCCGGGGCTAACCCCGATCAGACCGACAATGTCGCCGGCATGTCGGCGCGCGATTATGCCAAGGCCGATCCGCGTGCTGCGCCGATCCTGAAGGTTCTGTCGGACACGCCCGCGCCCAAGCCGCGCGTGGTGTCGGGCCCGACCCTACGCTAGCTCAGCCGCCGAGCTGCATCGCCTCGGGATCGCCGTGCGCGATCAGCCGGCGCGCCGCGCGCCTGGCAAAGGCGAGGGTGCAGCGTTTGCGCACGTGCGCGGGTAACGGATCGGTTCGCGCTTCGCGCACGATCTCGGCATCGTACCGATCGGCGATGATCACCCCGGTCCGCTCGGGCAGGAAGGCGGGCCCGTCGATCGGCGAGGCGTCGAACCCCGCCGGCACCGCCCAGTAGAAGCGGTCGCAATGCGGCAGATAGTCCTGCCATTTGGCGTCGCCGAGCAAATCGGCGCGCGACACCTTGATCTCGACGATGACGAGCTGCCCGCGCGCATCCACCGCCATCAGATCGGCGCGGCGTCCCCCTTCCAACGGTACTTCGTGGATGGTGACCAAGTCGTGGCGCAGGAACATGCGCGTCACCCCGCGCGCGACATCGGCGGCGCACAAGGTGTCGGTGGCGGCGTCCTGGCAGGTGGCGGGCGGCTGCAACATGACCGAATGCTTAGAACATTCGGTGAACGCAGGCTAGTCGCCCGCGCGCAGATCAACGGTAGAAGGTGTGATTGCCGATCGCGGCGACGCGGACGAGACCGCGGTTGGGCGAACGCCCGGCGTTGAAGTAAAGCGCCTTGGCGGCGTCGCTGTCCCACGCGTCCTTCATCGCCACCCGCGCGACGGCGACCGCGGTGCGCCAGCGCGCATTTTCGGCCACGTCGGGGATGCGTCCGCCACGAACGAACGAGAACTGACCCGGCTGGGTGACCACGCCGCACGCGCTCTTGGCGAAACGGCCCGAGTTGGCGCGGTTCAGGATCACTTCGGCAACCGCGAGCTGGCCGCTCAGCGGTTCGCCCCGCGCTTCGAAATAGATCGCGCCGGCAAGGCAGCGGAGCTGCTCGTCATCGGCTTCGTCGTCCTGCGCGGCGACGGCCGCGGCGAGCGTCGGATAGGCAACGGTGTCGTCCTCGTCAGCTTCCGGCGCGAACGCGGGATCCTGCGCCACCGCGGGCTGGGTGGGAAGCTGTTGAACGAAATAGGAAACTGCGGGAACCGAAACGGGGGTGACCGGTTTGGAAGTCTGATCCTTCGCGACGAGAGCCGGAGCCTCCGCAGCGAAACTGGCGGTGCTGTGGAACGCGAGACCGGCCAGGGAGATCAGGGTCGCTGCAACCGTTGCAGCGCGCTTCCGAAACAACATTCATCGTCTACATCATGCGGTGGGTACACGAACGATGCGTGCGAACGCCGAGCGAACACACCACCGCCGGGATCCCCCCGACTGCGTAACCGTCCGGCATCGCACACCGGCGCAGCACAACGCGTTTAGTTGATGTCCCGCTCTTTCCCCGCGAACGTCAGCGGGTCAACAAACCAGGATCGTTTCAGCGGCGAACCGTTCGGCTTGCGCGATCATCAGTTCAATCACCCATAGATCGGGGTCGGATGTGCGGCGTTTCTTCCAATAATCGTCCATCGCCGCGCCGTCCGCCTCTGCCGGTCCAGCCGGCACCAGGGACTCGCGATGGTCGAGGTCGCGAAATCGCTCCAGACCGCGGACGACGCGTCCTTCGTCGATCAGCAGCAGGATCGCACCCGTCTGCGCCTCGCCCCGCGCGCGCACCACCGCGAACCCGCCTGCATCGTTGACCCGGCGGACCAGTGCGCCAACCGCGAGATGAGTGGGCAGCCGATCGGTCACGCGGCGATCCCGTAACCCGGCAGCCCGGCGAGCGCGATGCGCGAGCGCATGAACGTGCCGGTGCCACGCGCCACCTCCTCGCCATCGGCGGCGATCAGCCGTGCCTCTGCGATGAAGACGCGCCGCTGTCCGCTGATCCAGCGTCCCTCGGCCACGACCGGCCCCTCACCCAGCGGACGGGTGAGGTTGAGGCTGAACTGTGTGGTGAGCAGGAAACGATCGGTGACCAGACTGTTGGCGGCGTAGAAGGCCGCATCGTCGAGCATCTTGAAATAAGCCGTGCCGTGCGCCGCACCCGCGGCATGAAAGTGGCGGCGATCAACGGCGAAATGGATGCGCGACACGCCCGCCTCGGGCACTTCGAGCCGCGACTCGAACATGTGGTTGACCGGCGCTGCCGCGTAGAGCGATTCAAGCGCGCGGAAATGCGCCGCCGCGCCTTCAGGCAGCGTCACGCGTCTCGTCCGAGGTCAGCAGCGCCCAGATCGCGTCGCGCGACCCTGCCCCGCGCAGCTTCGCAATCAGCCCACGGTCGCGCAGCAGCCGCGCAACCCGCGCCAGCGCTTTCAGATGATCGGCGCCCGCGTTGGGCGGGGAGAAGAGGACCAGCATCAGATCGACCGGCACGTCGTCGACCGCGCTGAAATCAACCGGCTGCGCGAGCCTGATCGCGCCCGCGACGATGCGGTCGAGGCCGGCCAGCCGCGCGTGCGGGATCGCCACGCCGCCGCCGAACGCGGTCGAGCCGAGCTTCTCGCGCGCGGCAAGCGCGTCCGCCACCATGCGCGCCTCGATCCCCAGTGCCGGCGCGGCGAGCACGCCGATCTGGGTGAAGGCGGCCTTGCGAGTGACGGCGGACACATCCACCGCCACCAGCTCGGGCAGCAACAAGTCGCTGAGATCCATGGGATGAAGGTCGGATCAGCCGCCGCGCTGCGGCTCGACCCAGCCGATCGTGCCGTCGCCGCGGCGATAGACCATGTTATAGGCACCGGTGCCGGCGTTCTTGAACAGCAGCGCCTGCGTGTTGCGCAGGTCGAGCATCATCACCGCGTCCGACACGCTCGCGTCGGGCACGTCGACGCGCGTCTCGGCGATGATCAGCGGCGCTTCCTCGACCTCGTCTTCGCTGATCGTCTCGGCGAACAGCGTGTATCCGGCATTGTCGTAGCCCGAACGGTCCTGCTCGGCCTCGGCACCGACATGCGCGGCGTGGCGATCCTTCAGGCGGCGCATGTAGCGGCGCAGCTGCTTCTCGATCTTCTCGGCCGCGCCGTCGAAGGCATTGTGCGCGTCATGCGCCTCGTGCGCGCCCTTCAGCACCAGCCCGCGCATCACGTGCGACACGATGTCGCAGCGGAAACCGACGTCGTGCGGGCCCTTGCCGAAGGTCACTTCGGCCGAAATGGCGCGCGCGAAATATTTGTCGGCGATACCCTGGAGGCGGTCCTCGACATGGCTCTTCAGCGCGTCGCCGATCGAAACCTGGTGACCATTGGTCCGGATATCCATTGTCTTCTCCTGCTCGACACGGGGCCAGGACGACCCCGCCATCCGCGCCAACCGGGCGCGACGGCCCCCTTCACGAAGAGCCTTCGGCCGCTCCCCACAAAGGCTCCTTTATACCATTCACAAACGTTGCATGCGCCGCCAGTTCCGCCGCGCTCGCACGAAAGACGCGTGGCTGGCGTGCCTTGCGCGGTGCCGCTGCTGCCGTTGGCACGGTGTAGACCACCACCTCACTGACGAGTCCGAGCCCGATCTGCCGCCCGCCAAGCAGCTCGACATAGACCTGCGCGAGCAATTGCGCGTCGAGCAATGCGCCGTGAAGGACGCGGTGCGAGCGGTCGACACCGTAGCGGCTGCACAATGCGTCCAGCGTGTGCTTGGCGCCGGGATGTCGGCTGCGCGCGATCTGCAGCGTGTCGACCATGCGCGTGCGGCAGATCGGGTTTCGCCCGCAGCGCTCCAGCTCGCCGTTCAGAAACGAGAAGTCGAACCCTGCATTGTGCGCGATCAGCGGGCTGTCGCCGATGAAGTCGAGCAGCGCGTCGACACCGGCGGTAAACACCGGAAACTTGGACAGGAAATCGATCCGCAGCCCGTGCACGCGCGCCGCCTCTTCGGGCATGTCGCGCTCGGGATGGTAGTAAGCGTGGAACGTCTGCCCAGTTTCGACCCGGTTGAACAATTCGACGCAGCCGATCTCGACCAGGCGATCGCCGCCGGCGAAGCTCAGGCCCGTTGTTTCGGTATCGAAGACGATCTCGCGCATGGGGGAACGGTTATCGTGCTTCGGGCGCGCGGAGGCAAGCGACGACGCGGCGGACCTGGCCACGCGTTTCCTTCAGCGCGGTGTCGGTCGCGATCACGAAGTCGGCGCGGGCACGTTTCTCCGCATCGGGCATCTGGCGGGCGAGGATGGCGTCGAACTTCGCCTCGGTCATGCCCGGCCGCTGAAGCGTGCGGGCGCGCTGCACCTGCGCGTCGGCCGACACGACGACCACCTTGTCGACCTTCTGATCGCCTCCGGTTTCGAACAGCAGCGGCACGTCGAACACGACCAGGTCGGCCCCAGCATAAGCCGCGAGGAACGCCGCACGCTCGACACCGACCGCGGGATGGACGATCGCCTCCAGCGCCTTCATCGCTTCATCGTCGCCTAGCACCGCCGCGGCGAGCCTCGCGCGGTCGACGCCCCCTGCGCCCGTCGTACCGGGAAAGCGCGCCTCGATCGCCGCGACCACCTTGCCGCCTGGGCCCTGCAACCGGTGCACCTCGGCGTCGGCGTCGAAGACGGGCACGCCTTCGTCGCGGAACATCTGCGCGACCGTCGACTTGCCCATGCCGATCGAGCCGGTCAGCCCGACGATCACGGGCGCGCTCACGCGAGCAACCGTTCGCGCAGGTCCTCGTCATGCTCGCGCGGGGCAGGTTGGCCGAAGAACAGCTCGAACGCGAGCGCGGCCTGTCCCACCAGCATGTCGAGCCCGTCGACCGTGTCGAGCCCGCGTTCGTGCGCCTGGGTCAACAGTTCGGTTTCGAGCGGCGAGTAGACGATGTCGTAGACGATTGCATCGGCAGGCAGTGCCAGCAGGTTGAGGTCGAGTGGCGGCTGGCCTGCCATGCCGAGCGTGGACGTGTTGACGAGCAGGGCGGCGGGCGGAAGCTTGGCGGTCAGCGGCAATGCCTGACCCTTCAACCCGAAGGACGACAGCAGCGCCGCCCCCTTGAGCGGCGTACGGTTGAGCAGGGTGACCTCGCCGACGCCGACCTTCGAGAGTGCGAACAAGATCGCGCGCGCTGCGCCCCCTGCCCCGACGACGACCACCGGCTTGTCCGCGAGATCGAGCTCGGCGATCGGTGACAGGAAGCCGGCGGCGTCGGTGTTGGTCGCGGCGAGCCCGTCGGGGGTGCGGAACACGGTATTGGCGGCGCCGATCGAGCCGCGCACGTCGCCCGGATCGGGCACAAAATCGAGCGCGGCGACCTTGTGGGGGACCGTCACGTTGCAACCGCGCCACTCAGGATCATCGGCGCGGTCCTCGAAGTACGCCGCGAGATCGTCCGGCGCGACGCGGGTGGCGCGATAGTCGGCGTCGATCCCGAGCCGATCGAGCCAGAAACGGTGGATCAGCGGCGACTTGGAATGGGCGATCGGGTCGCCGATCACTTCTGCATAGGGGCGGGTCATCGCGGCATCATGCGCCAAAGACCACGCGAAGGTTAGTCCAACGCGTTACTTTTCGCGGGCCGACGGCGTGGAAGGACGTGCGAGGGTCATGCCAAGATGAGTGTCGATGATCGCAGCCTTGAACTTGCTTCGAGCTCCTTCTCCCGTGCACCAGCCGGTGAGAAGAAGCGGGTTTCCGGATGGAGCTTGGGATGACGGTGTGACGCGATCAGGCGGGCAGCACGCCGCGGTCGCGCAGGTAGCCCAGAACGGGAAGCAGCGGCATGCCGAGCACGGTGAACTGGCTCCCCTCGATGCGGCTGAACAGTTGCGCGCCCGGTCCCTCGATCCGGTAGCAGCCGACGCAGCCCGCGATCGCCGGCCATTCGGCATCGAGATAGACGTCGACGAACGCGTCGGACAGCGGCCGCACGAACATGCGCGCCGCCTCGACGTGGCGCCACACGGGTCGGCCGCTCTCCGCGATCACCGCCGCGCTGACGAGATCGTGACGCTTGCCCGACATGCGCAGCAGGTGGTCGCGCGCGTCGTCGCGATCACGCGGCTTGTCGAGGATCGTGCCGTCGTCGAGCACCGCCAGCGAGTCCGAGCCGAGCACGAGCTGGCCCAGATGACGCGCGGATACTTTCAATGCCTTCAACTCGGCGAGCGCGTCGGCGACGTCGCGCGGCGGTCGCCCCGTCATCGCCGCTTTCAGGGCAGCCTCATCGGCGTGCGCGGGTTCGGCGATGAAGGGGACACCCGCCGCCGACAGCATGGCGGTGCGCGAGGCCGATTGCGAGGCAAGGATAATGGTCAAGGGAACATGCTCATGATGATGACAAGGTCGCGCCTGCGGTCAGTCGCGCGGGCCGACGGCACCGCCGCGACGCTCGTTGCACAGGGAAATGATCGCCGCGGCGGTTTCTTCAATCGAACGACGCGTCACATCGATCACCGGCCAGCCGTTGTCGGCGAACATCCGGCGCGCAAACGCGATCTCGCGCGCGACCGCGTCGCTGTTGACGTAATCGGTCTCGGGCGTCTGATTGAGCGACAGCAGGCGGTTGCGGCGGATCGCGATCAGCCGGTCGGCACTGGTGGTGAGCCCGACGACGAGCGGATTCTTGAGCTGGTAGAGGAGCGGCGGCGGCGGGCTTTCCACCACCACGGGGATGTTCGCGGTCTTGTAGCCGCGGTTGGCGAGATAGATCGAGGTCGGCGTCTTCGACGAGCGGCTGACACCCGCGAGCACGATGTCGGCCTCCTCCCATTCCTCCCACGCGATGCCGTCGTCGTGCGCGATGGTGAACTGGATCGCGTCAACGCGCGCGAAATACGCGGCGTCGAGCACGTGCTGGCGGCCGGGACGTGCCTTAGCCTGTTGCCCGAGCAAACCCGACAGCGCGTCGTTCACCGGGTCGAGCGGGGCGACCATCGGCAGGCCGAGCGCGCGGCAGCGGCTTTCCAGCGCGCGGCGCGTTTGCGGATTGACCAGCGTGAAGATGACTAGGCCGGGGTTCTGCGCGATCTCCTGCAGGATGCGGTCGAGATGCGCTTCGGTGCGGACCATCGGCCAGAAATGCCGCACCGTCTCGACATCGTCGTACTGCGCCAGCGCCGCCTTGGCGATGTTCTCCAGCGTCTCGCCGGTTGAATCCGACAGCAGGTGCAGGTGAAGCCGGACCATGCGGGCGTTTCAGGATCGATCTGTGGACAACATGGGGACGAGGGCTAGCGTAACTCGGCCGACCCGCCAAGCCGGCTGCGGGGCGTGGATAACGCGACACTTGTCCACAATCCCGCCAACGCCCGCCCGATTTATCCACAGGGTGTGAGTCGTGGTGGCGATTGAATCGAATCCCGGCGGAATCGCAGGGTCGCACGAGTCAATCTGTTGGCATTAAGTGTGCGAACGCATAATCCCCGGCGCCCACACGCCAACAACATCAACAACCTCATTTTAGACTCTTCTATTGAAGAAGGAGTGCCCGATTGTCCGGCTCCAAGCCCCTGCTCGCGGTTCTGAAAGGCGAGATGCGCACGCGTCCGCCGGTTTGGCTGATGCGTCAGGCCGGGCGTTACCTGCCCGAGTATCGCGCGCTTCGGGCCGAGAAGGGCGGGTTCCTGGCACTCGCAACCGATCCGCAAGCCGCGGCCGAAGTGACGGTGCAGCCGATCCGGCGTTTCGGGTTCGACGGCGCGATCCTGTTCTCCGACATCCTGATGGTGCCGTGGGCGCTGGGGCAAGACCTGACCTTCGGGGTCGGGGAAGGACCGCGGCTCGCGCCGGCGCTGGTCGAGGCCGAGCTCGACGCGCTGGTGCCCGACCTCACCCGGCTCGATCCGGTCTACGCGACGGTCGAGCGCGTGGCGGCGATGCTGCCAGCGGAGACGACGTTCCTGGGGTTCGCCGGATCGCCGTGGACGGTCGCGACGTACATGGTGGCGGGCGCAGGGTCGAAGGACCAAGGGGCGACGCGGATGCTGGCGTATCGCGACCCGGCGCGGTTCGGTGCGATCATCGAGCGCGTCGTCGCGCTGACGGTGGAATATCTGTCGCGCCAGATCGCGGCGGGTGTGGAGGCGGTGCAGCTGTTCGACAGCTGGGCGGGGTCGCTCAGCCCGGCGCAGTTCGAGCGCTGGGTGATCGCACCCAATCGCGCGATCGTCGATGCGTTGCGGGCGCGGCATCCGGGCGTTCCGATCATCGGCTTCCCCAAGGGCGCGGGCGCGAAGCTTCCCGATTATGCCGCCGGGGTCGCGCCCGACGCGATCGGGCTGGACGAGACGGTCGACCCGGCGTGGGCGAACCGCGTGCTGCCCGCGGGGATGCCAGTGCAGGGCAATCTCGATCCGCTGCTGCTCGAAGCCGGCGGGCCTGCGCTGGTGGACGGCGTGCACGCGATCCTTTCGTCGCTCGCCGGGCGGCCGCACGTGTTCAATCTGGGGCATGGCATCGGGCAGCACACGCCGATCGCCAATGTCGAACGGCTGCTCGCCGTGGTAAGGGGTTAAGCCATGGAACCGGGTTTTCTGGGCGCGACCTATCTGTGGGTCAAAGCGGCACATCTGATCTTCGTGATCTTCTGGATGGCGGGGCTGTTCATGCTGCCGCGCTACTTGGTGTACCATCAGGAGGAGCTGGCGGACGCGACCGAGGCGGCGCGCTGGACCGAGCGCGAGAACAAGCTTCGCAGCATCATCCTAACGCCCGCGATGGTGTTGGTGTGGGTGCTGGGCATCCTGCTGGCGATCAACGCCGGGCTGCTCGCGGGGATGCCGGGGCTCGGCTGGCTCCATGCCAAGCTGCTGATCGTGGTGCTGTTGTCGGGCTATCACGGCTGGGCGGTCGGATATGCCAAGAAGCTGGCGCGCGGCCGTGCGGGCGTGTCGAACAAGGCGCTCAGGATGATGAACGAGATACCCGCGCTCGCCGTCACGCTGATCGTCATCCTGGTGATCGTGAAGCCGTTCTGATCCGACGCCGGTCCGGTCGCACAGATGCGCGGGCGAGCCTCGCGCGCTTGACTTGGCTATGCGCCAATCCTAGGTCGCAGGCACGGTAGAGGCGCGTCCGCGCCCCGCCGCCTCCTTCCAGCGTTTCCGCCAGCGACTTCTCCTTTTCGCCGGAACCGGCTTTTCCCTGTTTACCCGATCACATCGGACCGACGACCATGCACCTGAAAGATTTGAAGAAGAAGGCTCCTGCCGAGCTGGTCCAACTGGCCGAAGAGCTGGGCGTTGAGGGCGCCTCGACCTTGCGCAAGCAGGACCTGATGTTCGCGATCCTGAAGGTTCAGGCGGAAAATGGCGAGCAGATCATGGGCGAGGGCACGATCGAGGTGCTCGCCGACGGGTTCGGTTTCCTGCGCTCGGCACAGGCGAATTACCTTGCTGGCCCCGATGACATCTACGTCAGCCCGAACCAGGTCCGTAAGCACGGGCTGCGCACCGGCGACACGGTCGAAGGCGAGATCCGCGGGCCGAAGGACGGCGAGCGCTACTTCGCGCTGGTGAAGATCACGCAGGTCAATTTCGAGGACCCTGAGCGCGTGCGCCAGCGGGTGAACTTCGACAATCTCACCCCGCTCTATCCCGAAGAGCGATTGAAGCTCGAGATCGAGGACCCGACGATCAAGGACAAGTCGGGCCGCGTGCTCGACGTGGTGGCGCCGCTCGGCAAGGGGCAGCGCTGCCTGATCGTCGCGCCGCCGCGCGTCGGCAAGACGATCATGATGCAGAACATCGCACGCGCGATCTCGGTCAACCACCCCGAGGTGTTCCTGCTCGTGCTGCTGATCGACGAGCGGCCCGAGGAAGTCACCGACATGCAGCGCACGGTGAACGGCGAGGTCGTGTCGTCGACCTTCGACGAGCCGGCGACGCGCCACGTCCAGGTCGCCGAGATGGTGATCGAGAAGGCGAAGCGCCTGGTCGAGCACAAGAAGGATGTCGTCATCCTGCTCGACAACATCACGCGCCTGGGCCGCGCCTACAACACGGTGGTGCCGAGCTCGGGCAAGGTGCTGACGGGCGGTGTCGACGCCAACGCGCTGCAGCGGCCCAAGCGCTTCTTCGGCGCGGCGCGCAACATCGAGGAAGGCGGCAGCCTCACCATCATCTCGACCTCGCTGATCGACACCGGCAGCCGGATGGACGAGGTGATCTTCGAGGAGTTCAAGGGCACCGGCAACGCCGAGATCGTGCTCGACCGCAAGGTGGCGGACAAGCGCATCTTCCCCGCGATCGACGTCGGCAAATCGGGCACGCGCAAGGAAGAGCTGCTGGTCGACAAGGGGCAGCTCAGCAAGATGTGGGTGCTGCGCCGCATCCTGATGCAGATGGGCACCGTTGACGCGATGGAGTTCCTGCTCGGCAAGATGAAGGATTCGAAGACCAACGCCGATTTCTTCGACAGCATGAATCAGTAACCGAGTGCGGCCCGCGCCATGCTGGCGCAGGACTCGCACCGGTTCGGCCGGCGGGTGCGGCGTAGATCGCACCCGACCGACGACGCGGGCCTCGCCCGCGGCGCACTCTCTTTCCCCCCTCCCCATTGTGTCGAACCATGTCCGGCGGATCACGCCGGCCGGCTGGTGCGTCTGACCCGCTTGGCGCGCGCGGCGGTTGCGCTATGACGCGGCCATGAACCGGGAGCTCGAAGCGTGATCCTCGCCACCATCCTCTCCGCCGCGGCCGTCGCCGGGCCGGGATCGCTGTCCGACATCTGGCAACATGTCGTCGCCGATTTCTCTAACCTGACTGAGCCTGCCGCGCTTGCGGCGTTCGGGCAGGTGCTGTTGATCGATCTGGTGCTGGCGGGCGACAATGCGATCGTGGTCGGCGCGCTGGCGGCGGGGCTGCCCGCGGCCGACCGGCGCAAGGTGATCGGGATCGGCATCGGTGCCGCGCTGGTGCTGCGTATCTTCTTTGCGCTGATCGTCACCTGGCTGATGGGGATCGTCGGGCTGATCTTCGCGGGTGGGCTGTTGCTGCTGTGGGTCAGCTGGAAGTTCTGGCGCGAGATCCGAGAGGGCGGCGCACACGAGGCCGACGAGCAGGCCGGTATCAAACCTGCCAAGAGCTTCGCCGCGGCGGCTTGGGCCGTCGCCGTTGCCGACGTGTCGATGAGCCTCGACAACGTGCTGGCGGTCGCAGGCGCGGCGCGCGAGCATCCGGGCATTCTCGTCATCGGGCTTCTGCTGTCGGTCGCGCTGATGGGACTGGCGGCGAACTTCATCGCGCGGATCATCAATCGCTACCGCTGGATCGCGTACATCGGCCTCGCCGTCATCGTCTTCGTCGCCGGCAAGATGATCTACGAGGGCTGGGCCGGGACCGCGGAGACGGCGGGGATCATCTCGCTGTTCTAAGGCGTCGAGTGGATCGCCCGGGGTTCACGAGGCGTTCAATGCGACCGTGCCATTTCCTAGCATCCAGCAACCATTGGAGCGATCCAACGTGAAAGCCTTTCTGCCGCTCGCCATGCTCGTCGCCGCCTCGGTGCCCGCCGCGGCGCAGACCGGCGACCTGGCGGCGGTCCAGCGCCATCTGTCGGCGGTCAACACCATGACCGCGGCATTCAGCCAGACCGATCGCAATGGGCAGGTGCTGACCGGCACGCTGACGCTCAAGAAGCCGGGCAAGATCCGGTTCCAGTATCAGAAGGGCGTGCCGATCCTGATCGTCGGCGACGGAAAGGCGCTGACCTTTATCGATTATTCGGTGCGGCAGGTGCAGCGCTGGCCGATCGGCAATTCGCCGCTGGGCGTGCTGCTCGACCCGACCAAGGACCTGTCTCGCTTCGCCAAGGTGGTATCGAGCGGCGATCCACGCGTCGTCTCGGTCGACGGCTACGACGCCAGGCATCCTGAATATGGCCGCATCAATCTGGTGTTTGCTCGTGACGCGAGTGCGCCGGCGGGGTTGATGTTGCAGGGCTGGGTCCAGCTCGATGCGCAGGGCAATCGCACCACGATCCGATTGTCGAACCAGAAGTTCAACCAGCCGGTGAGCGACGGAACGTTCCGCTGGAACGATCCGCGGAGGCAGAACCGCGCGGGCTGAACGGAACCCCACCCGTTCGTTCATCTGCGCGACAGGCTGGCGGGACTAAGTAAGGGTCCGCGGACGTGGGGCGTATCGGGGATTTTTCCCCCTGTTGCCCCGGACCTCCACGGTCCCGCCTGCGTGACGAACGACAGGTCGGCCCTCGCTCCTTGCCCCCGGAGCGAGGGCCATTCTGCGACTGGGCCAAGAAACTGGCGCATGAGCACGGCCGGCGGGCCGCTAGGCCCGTCCGACGATGTGGGCTCTGCCCACGGCAGCCCCTTTGAAGCAGCACGGCCGCGGGTAAGCGAGAGCCCGGTACGACCGCATTCCCTCCCCTTGGCAGCCCCTCCTCCGCGGCGCTACACGGCGCGCGTGAAGATCGTGTCCTGGAACATCAACTCGGTGCGGTTCCGCATCGACATTGTCGAGCAGTTCCTGCGTGAGGCCGTACCCGACGTGCTGTGCTTGCAGGAAACCAAGGTGGTGGATGCCGACTTCCCGGCCGAGGCGTTCCGCGCGCTCGGCTATGACCATGTCATTCTCCATGGACAGCGGATGCATCACGGCGTCGCGATCGTCGCGCGCGTGCCGGTGGTCGAGGATGACCGGCTCGATTGGCAGGCGAACAAGGAGGCCCGCCATCTGGGTGTGCGGCTGCCGAACGGTGTTCGAATTGAGAATGTCTACGTTCCCGCAGGCGGCGACGTGCCCGATCGCGACGTGAACCCGAAGTTTGGGCAGAAGCTGGACTTCGTCGAGCGGATGACACGGTGGTCGCAAGCGCTCGACTGTCCGACGATCCTGACCGGCGACTTCAACATCGCCCCCCTGCCCGCCGACGTGTGGAGCCACAAGGCGCTGTTGAAGGTCGTCAGCCACACGCCGATAGAGGTCGAGGCGCTCGACACGCTCAAGGCGTCGAACACGTGGGTCGATCTCGGGCGGCACTTCTACCCGGCGCCAGCGCGGCTGCACACGTGGTGGAGCTATCGCTCACCCGACTGGACCAAGAACGATCGCGGGCGGCGGCTCGATCACATGTGGGCAACCGCCGACGTGGCGGCGCAGGCGCGTTCGCACACGGTGTTCGAGGCTTGCCGCAGCTGGTTGAAGCCGAGCGACCATGTGCCGATCATGACCGAGTTCGACTGGTGAGCGCGCGCGCTGCGGCCAAGGCGATCGATGCGCTGCGCCGCGGCTGGCCGATCGAGCTGCGCGCAGAAGGCGAGGCGCCGCTGACGCTGCTGGCGATCGAGACTGCGGACGAGGCGCGGCTGCGTGCGTTCGCGCCGGAAGGCTACGAGGTGCTGATATCGAGCGGACGGGCGGAAACGCTGACGCTGCTCAACCAACGCGCGTCGGGCAACCCCGACCAGCCGGTTTTAATCGAGCGTGCACCATGGTTCGACATGGCGCTGGCGACCGCGATCGCCGATCCACAGCGTGATTTAGCGACGCCGATGAAGGGGCCGTTTCGCACGCTCGACAACGCGCGACCGATCGCAACCGCGGCGGCGCTGCAACTCGCACGGATCGCGGGGCTGCTGCCCGCCTTCTTCACCGACGGTATCGATCCAGAGGTGGTCATCACCCCCGACGACATCACCGCGCACGAGGATGCGACCCGGCTGTCGATCGCGGTGCGCGCCAAGCTGCCGGTCGATGGCGCGGAAGACGCGGAGATCGTCGCGTTCCGATCGCCCGAGAGCGCGGACGAGCATGTCGCGCTGGTGATCGGCACACCCAACGGGCGCTCGCCGGTGGTGCGGCTGCATAGCGAATGCCTGACCGGCGATGTGCTCGGCAGCCTCAAGTGCGATTGCGGTCCGCAGCTCCACGCCGCGATCCACGCGATCGAGGAGAGCGGCTGGGGTATCCTGCTGTATCTGCGTCAGGAAGGGCGCGGGATCGGGTTGATCAACAAGCTACGCGCTTACGCCTTGCAGGATCAGGGATTTGACACCGTCGACGCGAATACGCGGCTCGGTTTCGCGATCGACGCGCGCGACTTCGGGGTGGCCGCGCGGATGTTGACACTGCTCGGGCAGCGCGAGGTGCGGTTGTTGACCAACAATCCCGCCAAAGTCGCTGGGCTGGAGGCCGCAGGCGTGCGCGTGATCGAGCGTGTAGCGCATTTCCTGCCGGCGAACCCGCACAACGAACGCTATCTTGCCACCAAGCGCGACCGGACCGGCCATCAGCTCTGACGCGCTGATCGTCGTGTTCGGTGCCGCGGTGCGCGCCGACGGCCGGCCTAGCGGCGCACTCGCAGGTCGGATCGCGCTGGCGCGACGGCTCGCCTTGGCACGACTGGGTGCGACCGTATTCTGTTCGGGTGCGGTCGGGCGCACGGGGCCATCGGAAGCATCGGTGATTGCGCGTGACCTTTCTGATGTGGTCGCGCCTCATCGCCTGATCCTGGACGAGGCGAGCCGCGACACGTTGCAGACCGCGCGTGCCGCCGCCGCCTACGCGACCGCGAACGGGATCACGCGCTGCATCGCCTGTATCGACAATTGGCATCAACCACGCGCACGCATGCTGCTCGCGTTGTTCGGGCTCACTGCCGAGGGTGCATGGCTCGATCACGGCCAGCGCCCGATCCGGCGGCGCGCGCGTGCCTATGCGCGCGAGTTGCTGGCGCTACCCTATGATGCGGTGGCGGGTATGTGGGCGCGCGTCAGGCGAGGAGCGCGCTGACCTCGTCGTAATCGCGGGCGATCACATCGACGCCGATCGCGCGCAGTCGTCCGGCGTGATCGGGTGCGCAATGCGTGCCTGCGACCAGACCGATGACGTAGCCCCCGCTCGCAACCGCGCCGGTCGCACCGACGGGTGAGTCCTCCAGAATCGCGCAGCGCTCGATCGGCACGCCCAGCCGCTCGGCACCGTAGAGATAAAGGTCGGGTGCGGGTTTGCCGCGGGTCACGTGCTCGGCGCCTGAATAGACGTGCTCACCGAAAATGTCGCTGAGGCCCAGGTGCGCCAGATGAGCGTGGAGCCAGCGCGTGTTGCTCGACGACACGACCGCCTTGGGCAGATCGGCGGGCAGGCTCCGGACGAAGGCGACGGCGCCCGCGACTTCCTCGATCCCCTCTGCCACGCAGCGCGCGTCCTCGGCTGCGCGCGCTTCGTGAAAGCTGGCGGGCAGCGGACCGCCGATCCAGCGCTCCACCGCGCCGCGAAAATCGGCACCGGACAACCCCATGAAGTTCGCCATCGATTGCTCGGGCGTGGTCGGGTGGCCGATGCTGGTCAGGAAGCTGGCAATCTGACGATTGCCGGCCGCCTCGCTCTCGATCAGCACGCCGTCGAAATCGAACAGGAGTGCTGCGAAACGGCACGGGATCGCTTCGCGGGAACGATCCTCGGTCGGCAGTCCGGCAGGCTTCATCCGCGTGCTCCGAACAGAGCCGAGCCGACGCGGACGTGCGTCGCACCCAGCGTCACCGCGGTTTCGTAATCATCCGACATGCCCATGCTGAGCCCGGCCAGGTCATGATCGCGCGCGATCTTCGCCATGAGCGCGAAATACGGCGCCGCCTCCAGCCCGGCAGGAGGCAGGCACATCAGCCCGGCGATCGGCAGATCGGCGCTGCGTGCCTCCGCCAGCAAGGCGGGCAGACCAGCGATCGCGCAGCCGCCCTTTTGCGGTTCGTCGCCGATATTGACCTGGAGGAAGCACGCCGGGCGCCTTCCTTCCTGGTCCATCGCGCGTGCGAGAGCGGTGATGAGCGAAGAACGGTCGACCGCGTGGATCGTGTCGGCGATGGCGACCGCCTCGCGCGCCTTGTTTGACTGCAATTGGCCGATCAGGTGGAGGCGCGCGTCAGGAAAGCGCTCGCGCAAGCCAGGCCATTTCGCCTGCGCCTCCTGCACCCGATTCTCGCCGAAATCGCGCTGCCCGGCGACGAGCAGGGGCTCGATCGCCTCGGCTGGGTGCGTCTTTGAGACCGCGATCAGCGTGACCTCAGCTGGCTGCCGGCGGGCGGTAGTCGCCGCCTTGTCGATCGCGGCGCGGACCGCGACGAGGCGCTCGGTCACGGATCGGTGATCGACCGCGGCGGACTTGGGAGCACGTGGGATCAGCAAGGGTTCGTCGAAGGGCATCGCGCGGGCTATAGGTTCAGAGATGGACTGCTGCCAGCCCCGCACCCGCCAGACGCGCCGGCTGCCGACGCGCTGGTTGATGACCGACGAGCGAATGGGTGAGGACTTATGGCGCGCGCTAGCGCGGCTGCCGCGCGGCGGAGGCGTGGTGTTCCGGCACTACTCGCTCGCGCAGGCTGAGCGCCGACGGTTGTTCGTGCGCGTACGAGCGGTGGCGCTGCGACGCGGGTTGGTGCTGGTGCGCGCGGGCACAACGCGGATGCCCGGCGAGATGGGAACGCATGCGCGGCGGGGATCAGGCGTGGTGACGTGGCCGGTGCACGACGTCGGCGAAGCACGCGCAGCGCGGCGCGCACGTGCGGACGCGGTGTTCGTCTCGCCGGTGTTCGCGACCCGGTCGCACCCCAGCGCAGGGGGGCTGGGCGAGCGCCGCGCACGCGTGATCGGGCGCGCGGCGGGTGTGCCGATCATCGCACTGGGTGGAATGAGCGAGGCGCGATTCCGTCGTTTACACGGCTTTCACGGTTACGCCGCGATCGACGCCTGGCTGGCGTGATCCATTAATAATCAGAAGCGGAAGGCGGTGCCCACGTAGACCGCCTGGCTGTCGCGGCGATCATCCTCGCGGCGCGTCAGCCGCTCGCGCTCACTCTTGTAGCGCATGCCCGCGGTCAGATCGATGTTGCGCGTGAGCGAGTAGGAGCCGCCAAGGTCGAGCGAGTAGCTCGGCCGCTCGGCCACCAGGCTCGGCGTACCCGCGAGTGCGCGATCGGCGGTGGCCCGAAGCTGGCCCGACACGTGATTGCCGGCGTAGCTGAGTGACAGGTCAGACGACTCGCGACCACCCGGTGCCGCCACCAGATCGACCTTGGCCATGTCACCCGCGACTGCAAACCGCTTCCACCCGACCGATACGCCGAGGTTGTAGGCGATTGGTGCGAGGCCGACCGTCGGGCTGGGTGCGACCGCGGCGAGGCGACTGTCGCGTGGCGATGTCAGCGTCGAACGCGCACGCACCGCGACCGTCACCGAACGATTGCCGCTGCGCGACTCGGTCGGGGTAAAGCTGAACCCGCTGGCGTCCAGCCCGCTGCGCGCGAACAAGGCGGCGAGCTTCGGATCGGCCGCGGCCGGGGTGAAGGTGCCTGCCACCCGCGGCGCCACGAAACGCTTGACCGTACGCGGTGCCGTTTCTGCCGCACCGAACGCGGGCGCGACGGCGAAGGCGATCGCGGCGCAGGCGACCCCCAAGCTGCCACCAATGACCCGACGTGCGCTCACGACTCAAACACCCCTCAACGGCGATCTACGCCGCTCCGAGAAGCGACCTAGCAGCTTCGGGTTCCAAGTCCATCGGGGGTGGCGGCGAATCAGCCCGAGTGTTGCGGATACACCACAGCTTGCACGCGCTTGCCGCGCTTCGCGCGTACGGATAGAGACGGAGCATAGCGGTGCGCCCGCCTCGCGGCGCGTGTTTTTGCCAAGGATACTGCCATGTTTCGCCGTTCGCGTGTCGCTTTGGGCCTCTGCGCCGCCCTCGCCGCCTCAACCGTGCTTGCGGGATGCAGCACCGGCGGCAACAAGCGCCCGTCGGCTGACCTCGCCGCATCGAAGGTTACCACGATCGGCGTCAACAGCTACCTGTGGCGCGCGACGCTCGATGCGCTGAGCTTCATGCCGCTGCTTCAGACCGATTCGAACGGCGGCGTCGTGGTGACCGACTGGTACGTCAACCCGCAGCTGCCAACCGAGCGGATGAAGGTCACGGTGTCGATCCTCGATCAGGATCTGCGCGCCGACGCGGTGCGTGTCGCCGCACTGCGCGAGGTGAACCGTGGCGGGCAGTGGGTGTCCGCGCCCGTGGCAGCCGCGACGACGCAGAAGCTGGAGGACATCATCCTGACCAAGGCGCGTGACCTGCGTCGTGGGTCGGTGACCGGCTGAGCGACGCACCACGCATGGCCAACCGGTTCAATGCCCTGAAGGCGGACGCGCACTGGCAGGGGGTGTGGGACGAACGCCGCACCTTCGCCGCCGACGACAATAGCGCCAAGCCCAAGAGCTACGTGCTCGAGATGTTCCCCTACCCGTCGGGGAAGATCCACATGGGGCACGTGCGCAATTACACGATGGGCGACGTGCTGGCGCGTTACCGCCGCATGACGGGGCACGAGGTGCTTCACCCAATGGGGTGGGACGCGTTCGGCATGCCGGCCGAGAATGCCGCGATGGAGAAGGGCGTCCATCCGGGCACCTGGACGCGGGCGAACATCGCGACAATGAAGGCGCAGTTGAAGCGCCTCGGCTTCGCGCTCGATTGGACGCGCGAGCTGGCAACGTGCGAGCCCGATTATTATGGGCACGAGCAGGCGCTGTTTCTCGCCTTCTACGAGGCGGGGCTCGTCTACCGCAAGGAATCAGCGGTCAACTGGGACCCGGTCGACATGACCGTGCTCGCCAACGAGCAGGTGATCGATGGGCGCGGCTGGCGCTCGGGCGCGTTGGTCGAGAAGCGCAAGCTCTCGCAGTGGTTCCTGAAAATTACGCAGTTCGCCGACGAGTTGATCGACGGGCTGGGCGCACTCGAGCATTGGCCCGACAAGGTCCGGCTGATGCAGGAGAATTGGATCGGGCGCAGCCAGGGGTTGCGGTTCCGCTTCTTGCTCTCTGATGGCGGCAGCGTGGAGGTGTTCACGACGCGGCCCGACACGATCTACGGCGCGAGCTTCGTCGCAGTGGCGGCGGATCACCCGATCGCGCAGGCGCTCGCAGCGGAGAACGCAGACGCCGCGGCGTTCATCGAGCGGTGCAAGCAGGGCGGCACCACTGCGGCGGAGCTGGAAACGCAGGAGAAGCTGGGGTTCGATACCGGGCTGACCGCGGCGCATCCGCTGGGTGCGGGCGAGCTGCCGGTGTACATCGCGAACTTCGTGCTGATGGAGTACGGCACCGGCGCGGTGTTTGGTGTGCCCGCGCACGACCAGCGCGATTTCGAGTTCGCGACCAAGTACCGCCTGCCGATCCGCCGCGTCGTCGCTGATGGCGAGCGGACCGACCCCACATTCGACGACGACGCGGCCTATATCGGCCCCGGCGTCCTGGTGAACTCGCGCGAGCTCGACGGGATGAGCGTCGAGGATGCCAAGCGCGCGGTGATCGCGCGCGCCGAGGAAGCGGGCTGGGGCGAGGGGACGACGGTCTATCGCCTGCGCGACTGGGGGGTGAGCCGGCAGCGTTACTGGGGCACGCCAATTCCGATCATCCACTGCGCGGCATGCGGCGAGGTGCCGGTGCCGCGCGAACAACTGCCGGTGGTCCTGCCCGAGGACGTCAGCTTCGACGTGCCGGGCAACCCGCTCGATCGTCATTCGATGTGGAAGCATGTGGCGTGTCCACGGTGCGGCGGCGAGGCGCTGCGCGATACCGATACGCTCGACACGTTCGCCGATTCATCGTGGTACTTCATCCGCTTCGCCAGCGCGCCGGGCGATAAGCCGTTCGACAAGGCAGTGGCGGAGAGCTGGTTGCCGGTCGGGCAGTATATCGGCGGGGTCGAGCACGCGATCCTGCACCTGCTCTACGCACGCTTCTGGACGCGCGCGCTGCGTCATGTCGGGCTGCTCGACGTGGCGGAGCCGTTCACCGGGCTGTTCACGCAAGGCATGGTGACGCACGAGACGTACCGGCTCGACATACCCGATCACGACGGTCCGCCGGCGGCCTTGTGGGTCAACCCCGCCGATCTGACGGTGGGCGAGGGTGGTGCGCTCTCGTTCGTGACCGAGGCGGGCGCCTCGATCCCGGTCATCCGCGGCCGCGTCGAGAAGATGTCCAAGTCGAAGAAGAACACGGTCGATCCCGAACCGATCGTGGATCAGTACGGTGCGGATGCGGTGCGGTGGTTCATGCTGTCCGACTCACCGCCCGAGCGCGACCTGGAATGGAGCGAGAACGGTATCGAGGGTGCGTGGCGCTTCGTCCAGCGCCTATGGCGGCTGGTCGACGCGGAGCCGGAGGCCGGCGGATCAGACGATGCCGCGCTCGATCGCAAGCTGCATCAGGCGATCGCCGGCATTGCCGCCGATATCGAGGCGCTGTCGTTCAACAAGGCGGTGGCGAAGCTGTACGAACTCACCAGTGCGATCGAGAAGGCTGCGCCGTCTGCGAGCCGTGCCGCGGCAGTCGACACGCTGCTGCGGCTCGTCGCACCGATGGTGCCGCACCTGGCGGAAGAAGCATGGGCCGCGCGCGGCCATGCCGGCCTGATCGCGGACGCCCCTTGGCCAGAGGTCGATCAGGCGCTGCTGGTTGAGGACGAGGTCACGATCGCGGTTCAGGTTAACGGCAAGCTGCGTGATACGTTGGTGATGCCGAAGGGCGCAGCAAAGGACGTTGCCGAGGCGATGGCACTGGCAAGCGACAAGGTCACCCGCGTGTTGGAGGGCAAAGCGCCCCGCAAGGTCATCGTCGTGCCTGATCGCCTCGTGAACATCGTCGCATGACGCGCCTGCGCTCGCGTGCATTCCCGCTCGCTGCCCTGTTGCTGGCCGGATGCGGACTCCAGCCGCTCTATTCGGGCGGGAGCGCGGGTCCGGTCGCGAGCGCAATCGGACAGGTCGAGATCGCGCCGATCGAGGGCAAGGCTGGCTGGCTGGTCACCAACGCGCTTAACGATCGACTCGGCGCCGTTTCGAGCGGGGCTGGGTCGAGCGGGGCGGCACGCTACCGCCTCGTCGTGCGGTTGGATGATCAGATCAATGGCCTCGGCGTACGCCGTGACAACAGCGTCACGCGCGAGCGCCGCACGCTGCGTGCACGGTACCAGTTGATCGACGCTGCGCAGGGCACGGTCGTGCTTGATCAAACCGCCGGCTCGGACGTTGGCGTCGACGTGGTGCAGAGCGACTATGCCGTCATCGCGGCGGAGAATACCGCGCTTGAACGATTGTCGGTCGTGATCGCGGATCAGATCGTCGCCCGGCTGGCACTCTACGCGAGGCGCCGCGCGCAGCCGCAGCTGTGAAGGCGTCGCAGGCGCAGCTTACCGCCGCGCTCGACCGCGGCGGCGGCGACATCCGGTTGTTCCTGCTTCACGGTCCCGATGAGTCGGGTGCGCAGGCATTCGCGGCGCGACTCGCCCGCAGCATGGGCGAAGGTGTGGAGCGCATCGATCTCGACGCGGCGACGCTGCGCAACGATCCGGCCCGGCTGGCGGACGAGGCCGCGTCGCTGTCGCTGTTCGGCGAACGACGCTTCGTTCGCGTCACGGGCGTGGGTGAGGAAAGTGCCGATGCGGTTGAGGCGTTGTTACAGGCGCCGAGCGCGGGCAATCCCGTGGTCGTCATGGCGCCGAGTGCGAAGGCAACGGGACGGCTGGTCAAGCTGGCGCTCGCCGCCGATCGCGCGATGAGTTTCGCCTGCTATCCGCCCGACGGCAACAATGCCGAGGCTTTGGTGGCTGGAATGGCGCGCGAGCAGGGGCTGCGACTTGGTGCGGGAGTCGCTGCGAGGATCGTGCGCGCTAGTGACGGCGATCGCGCCATCATGGCGTCCGAGGTGGAGAAGCTGGCGCTCTACCTTGACGCGGGTGTGGATCACCCGCTCGACGCCAGCGTGAGCGACCTGGAAGAAATCGGTGCCGAGCTGGACGAGGGCGACATCGCGCCGATCGTCGAGGCAGTGATCGCGGGCGATGCGGCGGCGCTGATCGATGCGCTGCGACCGATGCAGGGTAGCGATGCCTCACCGATCCCGTGGCTGCGTGCGCTGGCGCGGCGGTTGGCGAGCCTGAGCGAGATGCGCGCTGCGGTCGATGCGGGCGAGGGTGCGGGGCAGGTGGTCAAGCGTTTCCGCGTGTTCTGGCGCGAAGAAGGTGCAACGATCGCGGCGTTGCAGCGCTGGAATGTTCCACGCCTGACGCGCGTGCTGGAAATCGTGCGCGCGACCGAGCGCGAGGTGATGACACGAGGCGCAGCCGGGCGGACGATCGCCGACCAGCAACTGCTCACGCTTGCTCGGCGGCGCTGACCCCGCGGCCTAGATGTCTTCCCCGCTCAGCCGCTGGCACACCATGTCTAGCTGCTCGAGCGAACTGTAGTCGAGCGCGATCGTCCCGCTACCCGCGGGTGAAAAGGTGATCCGCACCTTCAACCCGAGCAGATCGGCGAGCTGGGTCTCGAGTGCTGCAATGTCGGCGCCATTGGTGTTATCACCTGGCGCGTCGGGCGCCGCTGCCTTGGCTGTGCGTGGGCGTTTCTTGCCGGCGCTGGCGAGCTTCTCGGTCTGACGAACCGACAGGCCCTTGGTAACCACCTGGCTGGCGAGTGCTGCCGGGTCGGGTGCGGTGATGATCGCGCGTGCGTGACCCATCGACAGCGAGCCATCGACCACCTGCGACTGGATCGTCGCCGGCAGGTCGAGCAGCCGCAGCAGGTTGGCGACGTGGCTGCGAGATTTATGGACGACCTTGGCGAGCGCTTCCTGCGTGTGACCGAATTCGCCCAGCAGCCGCTTGTAGGCTTCCGCCTCTTCGATCGCGTTGAGTTCCTGGCGCTGGATGTTCTCCACCAGCGCGATCTGGAGCGTGTCGCTGTCAGTATAATCGCGCACGACGACGGGCACTTCGTGCAGCCGCGCCCGTTGCGCCGCGCGCCAGCGACGCTCGCCGGCGACAATCTGATAGCCGTGGCCGTGCGGGCGCACGACGATCGGCTGGATGATGCCGCGCTCGGCAATCGAAGCGGCGAGTTCCTCCAGCTTCGTCTCGTCGAAATGGCGTCGTGGCTGCTCGGGATGCGGCGAGATCGCGCCGACCGGAATCATCCGAACGGAGGCACGCGCCTCGCCGCCCGCGCTCGCTTCCCGCTCGTCACGCGCGACATCGCCCAAGAGCGCGCCGAGGCCGCGCCCCAGACCGGATCGATTACGCCGCGTCGCTGCCTCGCTCATGCCGCAGCCTCCGCCTCGACCTTGGGCAGCCGCACGATCAACTCGCGCGCGAGTGCCATATAGGCCTCCGACCCGCTGCAGCGGTGATCGTAGATCAGCGCGGGCAGGCCGTGGCTCGGCGCCTCCGACAGGCGCACGTTGCGGGGGATTACTGTCTCGAACACAACCTTGCCGAGCACCGCACGCACGTCGCTCGACACCTGCTCGGTCAGGCGATTGCGGCGATCGTACATGGTGAGCGCGACACCCAGGATCGACAGCGCCGGATTGAAGCGCGAACGGATACGCTCCACCGTGCTGAGCAACTGACTCAACCCCTCCAGCGCGAAGAATTCGCATTGCAGCGGCACCAGCAATGCATCGGCCGCAACCATCGCATTGATCGTCAGCAACCCGAGTGAAGGGGGACAATCGATCAGCACGATGTCCCAATCGCCACGGCTCTGCTCCAACGCCATGTGGAGCCGGTGCGTTCGCTGATCGAGCTCGACAAGCTCGATTTCTGCGCCAGACAGGTCGACGGTCGCGGGGATGATGTCGAGTTTGGGCACTGCGGTATGGACGACGCCGGCGTCGAGCCCTCCCGCGTCGATCAGCACGTCGTAACTCGACCGGGTTCGCATCGCGTGGCCGATGCCCAGGCCGGTTGACGCATTCCCCTGCGGGTCGACGTCGATCAGCAGGACGCGGTGACCCGATGCGGCGAGCGCAGTGCCGAGATTGATCGCGCTGGTGGTCTTGCCGACACCGCCCTTCTGATTGGCTATCGCGATGCAGAACATCGGGCGCGTACTCCTGTCGCGATCAGAATTGTGGATGCGGGATCAGTGATGCTCTGTTCCACGTGAAACGTTCCGTGCCATCCCGAACGTGCTTTGACAATCTCATCCTGCCCCGTTCGGCCGCGCGGCAGCAGGTAAGTGGTTAATGGAACACGGAAAGCAGCGGTCATGTCGAACAAGGCATCAACCGTCGCAACCGCCCGGGCGGAGATGACATCGTACGTCGCGACTGGCGCGGTTTCGGCGCGCGTTTGGTGCACCGTCGCCGTGATGCCCAGCGTTTCAACGGTGTCACGCAGGAAGGCCGCGCGCTTGGCGCGGGGCTCGACCATCGTCACATGACCGTCGAACAGGATTGCGGCCACCACGCCGGGAAAGCCCGCTCCGGTGCCGACGTCGAGCCACGTGCGCGCCGCGGCAGGGGCGACGCACAGCAATTGCGCCGAGTCCACGATGTGGCGAGACCAGATCAGCGGGATCGTCGAGGGCGAGATCAGGTTCTGCCGCTCGGTTTCGTCGCGTACGATCGCCACGAACCGCGCGAGACAGGCGATCGCCCCCGCTGAGAACCGCTCGGCCAACCAGCCGCGTGCTTGATCCTCGGTCATGATGCGTGCTTCTGAAGCTTGCGCGCATGCAGCCATAAGGTGGACAGCGCCGCAGGGGTCACGCCGCGCACCCGCGAGGCTTCCGCGAGCGTCCTCGGTGCCGCGAGCGTCAGCCGTTCGATCATCTCGTTTGAGAGGCCCGGGATGTCGCGCAACGTGCCGAGCGGGGGCAGGGCGACGCCCTCATCCTTGCGCATGCGTGCAATCTCCTCTGCCTGGCGAACGAGATAGGGAGCGTAACGCCGATCTTCCTCCACTTCACGGATTAAGTCCGCCGGCGCGTTCTGAGCTTCCCCGGCGCGGACGCGCGCGCGCAATGCATCACGTTGTTCGATATGGGCGCGGCGCTCAGGTGTGACACAATCGAGCGCCAGGGCCAGCGGCGAGAGCCGCGTCTCAGCATTGTCGGCGCGCAGCGAGAGCCGGAACTCGGCGCGCGCGGTCAGCATCCGGTATGGTTCGCTGACACCCTGCAACACGAGGTCGTCTATCATCACCCCGATGTAGCTGGTGGCGCGATCGAGCTTGGCGACGGGAAGGTCCAGCGCGTGCGCCGCGGCGTTGAGGCCGGCGACTAGCCCCTGCGCGGCGGCTTCCTCATAACCCGTTGTCCCGTTGATTTGCCCGGCACAGAACAGGCCGGACATGGCGCTCAGTTGAAGATGATGATCGAGCGCGCGCGGATCGACGTAATCGTATTCGACCGCGTAACCCGGAGTCGTGATCCGCGCGCGTTCGAGCCCCGGAATTGAGCGGACAAGTGCTTCCTGAACGTCGCTCGCGAGCGAGGTTGAAATGCCGTTTGGGTAGACCGTCGCATCATCGAGCGCTTCGGGCTCAAGGAAAATCTGATGCCCGTCACGATCCCCGAAGCGATACACCTTGTCCTCGATCGACGGGCAGTACCGTGGCCCCTGACCCTCGATCGCGCCGCCGAACAGCGGTGAGTCGTCGAGACCTGCGCGGATGATGTCGTGCGTCTCCGCCGTCGTACGGGTGATGGCACACGCGACCTGCGGGAGCAGGCGGTTGGCGCTCATCGGCGACATCGTCCAGCTGTCAGCATCCGAAGGTTGCGGCTCCAACTGTGCCCAATCGATGGTGCGACCATCCAGACGCGGTGGAGTGCCGGTCTTCAGCCGTGCGATCGGCAGACCGGCCGCGCGCAATTGCTCGCCCAAGCGGTTGGCCGGTGCTTCGTCAACGCGGCCACCCTGCAGCCGTTCGGCGCCACGAAACAGCCGTCCGCCAAGGAATGTGCCCGTTGCCAGTACCACCGCCGTCGCGTGGATGGTCTGTTCCGCTGCGGTGACAAGCCCGGTGAGACGATCACCCTCGAGCAGCAATGCCGACGCTTCGCCGGCGAGCACATCGAGGTTCGGCTGGCGGGCGAGCAGGTGCTGGACCGCCGCGAGGTAACGCCCGCGGTCGGCCTGAATGCGCGGGCCCTGAACAGCCAGCCCCTTGCTCCGGTTCAGCATGCGATGGTGGATCGCGGCGGCGTCACTCGCTCGCGCCATCAACCCATCAAATGCGTCGACCTCACGGACGAGATGGCCCTTGCCCAGGCCGCCGATCGACGGATTACATGACATCGCGCCAACCCGATCCGGTCGCTGCGTCAGCAGCGCGACGCGCGCGCCGCGCCGCGCCGCAGCGGCAGCAGCCTCAGTGCCAGCGTGGCCACCGCCGACCACCACCACATCATAGTCGTGTTTCACGTGGAACATTCACTTCCCAACGCAGAAGCGCGCGAACAATGCATCGAGCATCGCCTCGGTGGCGTCGATGCCCAGCAAAGCAGCCAGGTGGGTGCGCGCGGTGCGTAGTTGCTCTGCCATCAACAACAGGTCTGTTTCAACCGCTGCGTGTTCCAGAAGCTGGTGGGCGGCAACGACGCGCTCGCGCTGCTCTTGATGCAGCAGCGCCGTCGTGGTCGGCGGCATGATCTGCTCGGCGCGGCTCTGGATTTGTGACCAAAGCGCCTGGATCGTATCGGGATTCCTGATCGAGGTGCCGATCGCACCAGCTGGTCTGGAGGCACGCCCAGGCGCGTCGGTGCGGGCGTGCACCACCATCGCGCCCGGGGGGGGCGCGTCGGGCGCGCCGAGCCACAGCACGAGATCGGCGTCACCGACCGCCTGTCCAGCGCGCACGATCCCGATCCGCTCGATCTCGTCGTCGGTCCGGTCGCGCAGCCCGGCGGTGTCGACCAAGACGAATGCGATGCCTCCACGCTGCACCACCGCTTCCAATGTATCGCGCGTCGTGCCCGCCTGCGCGGTCACGATCGCCGCCTCGCGCGCGAGCAGCGCATTGAACAGCGACGACTTGCCCGCGTTCGGCGGCCCGGCAAGCACCACGCGCACCCCGTCGCGAAGCCGCTCAACCGTCGGACGATCGAGCACGGCCCCGATCTCAGCTGCGAGCCGACCGATGTCGATCGCGAGCGAACGCTGGTCTGCGGACGCGACATCGTCCTCGTCGCTATAGTCGAGCGATGCCTCAACCTCGGCCGACACCTCGGCGATCCGGCGTAGCCAACCGGCAACCGAGCGGCTGATCTCGCCTTCCGAGGCAGCGAAGGCAGCGCGTCGTTCCGTTTCGGTTTCGGCGGCGAGCAGATCTGCCAGCCCCTGCGCTTGGGCGAGATCAAGGCGCCCGTTCTCCAGCCCGCGGCGGGTGAACTCACCCGCGACGGCAGGACGCAGGCCGGGCAGAAAGCCGAGCGCCGCCTCCACCGCCGCCACGACTGCGCGTCCACCATGCAGGTGGAACTCGACCAAATCCTCACCGGTCGCGGTCGCCGGACCGGGAAAGGTAAGAACGAGTGCACGGTCGAGCGGCGCGCCGGCTGCATCACGCAATGTCCGCAATCCTGCGCGGCGCGCGGGGGGCAATTTGCCGGCCAAGCGCTCCGCCGCGTCGAACGCGCTGGGTCCACTCACGCGCAGCACGGCGATCGCCGCGGGAGGACGACCACTCGACACGGCGTAGATCGTGTCCATCAGCTCGTCGGTTTCGTCGTCGCGTTGAACATCGTGCGCCAGAAATCCATGCCGGCGTCCCCTACCGGAGACCAACTCTTCATCATCATGTTGACCGTCTCCGGCGAGACGCCGCCGCTCTCCATCGCCTCCTGCAGCCGGGCGAGATAGCGCTCGTGGAGCGGTGACAGATCGGGGAGTCCCATGGCGCGGCGCGCTTCCTCGGGCGTGCATTCGACCTCTATCGTAACTTTCACTCACACCTCCCGTGGCATGCCCTCGGGCACCGCTGCTTCTTGCATCACGCATCCGCCGGGCGGCAACGTTCACGCGTTGCAAACCGTTCGGGCACGTGGCTAGGCGCTACGTGGTGGCGGCGATGGCCCGCGACAATCGAGGGAGATGATGATGACCTGCAACGTGACGGTGGATACGCTCGATAGACAGACCATGCCCGCCTATCGCGCCGAACCCGAAGGAACGCCGAAGGCCGCGATCATCGTCATCCAGGAGATTTTCGGCGTGAATGCGGGCATCCGCCGCAAGTGCGATACGCTGGCGGAGGCAGGGTATCTCGCGATCGCACCCGACCTGTTCTGGCGAATCGAGCCGGGTATCGAACTCGATCCCGACATCAAGCCGCAGATGGACCGCGCCCTGTCGCTGATGGGCCAGTTCAACCAAGACGCGGGCGTGCGCGATATCGAGGCCGCGATCCGCTACGCCCGCGACGCGAGCGGCGGGCGCAAAGTGGGCGCGGTCGGTTACTGCCTGGGTGGGCGACTGGCGTACATGACCGCGGCTCGGACCGATGTCGACGCGAGCGTCGGCTATTACGCGGTCGGTGTCGACGGGCTGCTGGGCGAGAAGCACGCGATCGCGCATCCGCTCATGCTCCACATCGCGGGTGAGGACGGCTTCGTCGACAAGGAAACGCAAGCCAAGATGCATGAGGGGCTGGACGACCACCCCAAGGTGACGTTGCACCATTACCCGGGTGAGGACCACGGCTTCGCAACCGAATTTGGTGAACGGCGGTCGGACGAGTCGGCGCGTCAGGCGGACGAGCGGACGATGGCGTTCTTTGCCGAACATCTCGGCTGAAGCTGTGCGGGCGGGGTATCACGCCCCGCCCACATCTTCAGACCGGCTGCCCGTCGGTATCGCGCAGTACCTCGCGCCGCCCGACGTGATCGGGCCGGCTGACGACACCGTCCTTCTCCATCCGCTCGATGAGACGCGCGGCGGAATTGTAGCCGATCCGAAGCTGGCGCTGAATCCACGAGGTTGACGCCTTCTGGCTCGAACACACCAGCGCAACCGCCGCGCGGTACTGCTGGTCCTCGGCTGAATCTTCCCCAGTCGGCGCGCCATCAAGCGCGAAGCTCTGCTCGGGCTCTTCGGTGACCGAGTTGATATAATCGGGTGCACCCTGCGCGCGCCAGTGATCGGTTACCGCCTGCACCTCGTCGTCGCTGACGAAGGGACCGTGGACGCGGACGATCCCCTTGCCGCCGGGCATGTAAAGCATGTCACCCTTGCCGAGCAGCTGCTCCGCGCCCTGTTCGCCCAGGATCGTGCGCGAGTCGATCTTGCTGGTGACGTGGAAGGAGATGCGCGTCGGCAGGTTGGCCTTGATGACGCCGGTGATGACGTCGACCGACGGACGCTGCGTCGCCATGATCAGGTGGATTCCCGCCGCGCGCGCCTTTTGCGCCAGCCGCTGGATCAGGAACTCGACCTCCTTGCCCGCGGTCATCATCAGGTCGGCGAGCTCGTCGACCACCACCACGATCTGCGGCAGCACGTCGTAGTCGAGCTGCTCCTCCTCATGCACCGGGCGGCCGTGCTCGTCCCATCCGGTCTGGACGCGGCGACCGAGCGGCGACCCCTTGGCCTTGGCCGCGCGCACCTTCTCGTTGAAGCTCGCAAGGCTCCGCACGCCGACCGACGACATCTGACGATAGCGATCCTCCATCGTCTCGACCGCCCATTTGAGCGCGCGCACCGCCTTCGCCGGATCGGTGACAACGGGCGAGAGCAGGTGCGGGATGTCGTCGTACATGCTGAGTTCGAGCATTTTAGGATCGATCATGATCATCCGGCACTGCTCGGGCGTCAGGCGATAGAGCAGCGATAGGATCATGCAGTTCAGCCCCACCGACTTGCCCGATCCGGTGGTGCCCGCGACGAGCAGGTGCGGCATCGGCGCGAGATCGGCGATGACGGGATCGCCCGCGATATTCTTGCCCAGGATAACGGGCAGTTGCGCGGTCAGATCGTCGAAGGTCTGCGATCCGACGAGTTCGTGCAGCGACACCGATTCTCGCTTCTGATTGGGCAGTTCGATGCCGATCACGTTGCGCCCCGGGATCACCGCGACGCGTGCCGAGATCGCCGACATATTGCGCGCAATGTCGTCGGCAAGCTGGATCACGCGGCTCGCCTTGATACCGGGCGCCGGCTCGAGCTCGTACATCGTGACGACGGGGCCGGGACGGACCTCGACGATGTCGCCCTTGACGTTGAAGTCGTCGAGCACCGTCTCGAGTAGCCGCGCATTGCGTTCCAGCGCGGCCTTGTCGACCGGCCCGGAGGTAGAGACCGGCGCGGGGTTGAGCATGTCGAGCGTCGGCAGGACATAGTCGCCGCGCGCCTCCCCGGTCGGGGCCGACGCGGCCTTGGGCTTGGCCGCGGTCGGCGCGAGCTTGCGCTCACCGATGACGGGGGCAGGGCGATCCTCCGCCTCGACCAGCGGTTCGGCGCGCATCTCGCGGCGCGCAGGCGGCGCGGAGAGTGCCTGACTCTCCTCCAACTGCTCCTCGTCTTCGTCGTCGTAGAGATAGTCGTCGTCGCTGCGCGCGCGGACGCGACGACGCGCGAAGCGGCCGAAATCTATTTCAAGGCTGCGTCCCCACACGATCACGCCCGTGAACCCGGTTACGAAGCCAAGCGCGACCAGCGCCCACCAGCTGACCGCCGCGTTGTTCGCGAACGCCAAGCCCCAGCGAGCAGCCGCGACGATCGCCAACCCGACGGCGCCGCCCCAGCCGAACGGCAGCGCAGGCACGGCATCCGGGGCGACGCAGGCGAGCGCGATCGCCATCAATGCGACGCCGAGCATCGCGGTGCGCAGCATCCGCCCCCACGCACCCGCGGGCTCGTCGCGCCACAACCGCATTGCGACGATCGGTCCCACCGGCAGCAGCAGCGCGCCCGCGGGTCCGAACACCATCAGTGCAATATCAGCGAACCATGCGCCGATGGGGCCGAGCAGATTGTCGACCCCGCCGCCTGCCGTATTGAGCGCGCTGTCGCCGGGATGGTAGCTGGCGAGCGCCAGCGCCATCGCGGCCGTTGCCACGAACAGCGCGATCGCGACCGCGAGCGACCAACTGCGCAGCGCGCCCGCCTTCACCGTCTCGCGCCACAAGGGTGCGGTTGCACGGGTCGCCATAACTGATCCTCAGCGATGTATGGGAAAGCGTAAACCATCTGCCCGCCGCCGGATTTCGTCAAGCACGCGACGTTGGCAGGCGCGCCGATCAGCGGTAGAACGTGGCGCATGAACAACGCTTCCGCGCACGCAGACGTCCTGATCCTGGGCGGTGGTCTGGTCGGCAGCACGCTGGCGATCGCGCTGGCACAGGCTGGGATGAGCACGATTGTCGTCGATCCCGCCGATCCTGCGGTGATCCTGTCGGCCGGGTTCGACGGCCGCGCCTCGGCGGTGGCGAGTGCCAGCCACCGCTTGCTCGACGTGATCGGCGTTGGCGAGCGTCTGCGCGGCCAAGGTTGCGCGATCCGCCACATCCGCGTCAGCGACGGGCTCGCGCCGGGCAAGCTCGACTTCGTCCCCCGCGAACAGGATGAGCCGCTCGGCACGATGTACGAGAACCGGCTGCTGCGCACGACCTTGTTCGAGGCCGCGTCGACGACCGACGGCGTCGATCTTCGGATGCAGACGCGCGCGACCGAGGTGGTGCGCGATCTGGACGGCGTCACCGCGACGCTGTCGGACGGTAGCGTCGTCACCGCCGACCTGCTCGTCGCCGCCGAAGGGCGCAACTCGCCGACGCGCGAGGCGAGCGGGATCACGGTTGCGCGCTGGCGCTACGATCACACCGCGATCATCGGCGCATTTCACCACGAACGCAGCCACGAGAACATCGCGTTCGAAATCTTCTACCCGACCGGCCCGTTCGCACTGCTGCCGCTGCCCGACGATGAGCTCGGGCACCGTTCGGCAATCGTATGGACGGTCGCGTCCGCCCAGGCGGCGGGGATGCTCAAGCTGGGGGATCGCGGGTTCCTCGCCGAGGCGGAGAAGCGGATGGGCGGTTTCCTGGGCACGTTGTCCGCGCCGAGCCCGCGCGCGTCCTACCCGCTCGGCTTCCACCACACCACGCGCGTTACTGACACGCGGCTCGCGCTGGTCGGCGACGCCGGGCACGGTATCCATCCGATCGCCGGGCAGGGGCTCAACCTCGGTTTCCGCGATGTCGCCGCATTGGTCGAGGTGCTGGTCGAGGGGCGCCGCCTCGGGCTGGAGGCGGGCGACGCGCAACTGCTCGCACGCTACGAACAATGGCGCAGCGTCGACACCTTCGCCGTCGCCTTCGCGACCGACACGCTGACGCGGCTGTTCGGCATTCCCGGCAAGACCGCCAGCGCAGTGCGGCGTTTCGGCATCAGCGCGGTCGACGCGATCACGCCATTGAAGGATCGCTTCATGGCGGAAGCGCGCGGCGAGAGCGGTCAGATGCCGCGGTTGCTGATGGGGATGCCTGCCTAGGCCGCGACGGGGAAGCGCAGCAGCCGGTCGTCGAGCGCGACCAGTGCCTCGGCCCGCGCGCCGGTAACGCGCACGATCTCGGGATGCGTGACGTCGAGCCCGCCGGTCAGCGACCCGAACGCCGGAAAGATGAGCTTGCGCGCGCTCGCAACGAAACAGCGCCGCGCGACCAGCTTACCACGCACGCGGACGCGCAGCTTGGGATGAAAATGCCCCGACAGCTCCGGGCTTGTCTCGCCGGCAAGCGCTTCGTGGCGCAGCACGACGCCGTCCACTTCCGCCTCGTCGCACACCTCACCGCCGCAGCGATCGATCAGCACGCGGTCGTGATTGCCGGTGATCCAGGTCCAGCGCGTTCTGCCCGTCAGCGCGGTCAGCAGCTCGCGCGCCTGCGGGGGCAGGCGGTCGCAGCCTTCGATGTCGTGGAAGCTGTCGCCCAGGCACCAAACCTCCTCCGCCGCGGTCGCGGTGACGAGCGCGGTCAGATCGGCAAGCGTGCGGATCGAGTCGTACGGCGGGAGCATCTGCCCGCCGCGCGCGAACCAGCTTGCCTTTTCGAGGTGCAGGTCGGCGACGAGCAGCGCGCGCCGCGTCGGCCAGAACAAGGCCCCTTGCGCGAGCGCGCGCCATTCATGTCCGCCGAACGAAAGGGGAACCATTCGCGCCCCTTACGCGCCGACCGGCCGCTCGATCAAGCAGCAATGCCGGAAAGTTCAGCCGGCATAAGCCTTTACCAGATCGAACAGGTAATCGCGTGAGGCATAGAGCGAGGAGATGCGCACGCGCTCGTTCAGGCCGTGCGTACCATTATTGTCGGGCTCCAGGAACATGCCGGGCGCGCCGTATACCGGGATGCCGATCGCTTCGTAGAAGATGCCGTCCGTCGCGCCGGTCGACATCAGCGGCAGCAGCGGCACGCCGGGGAAGTGCTTGGCCGCGACCCGGCGCATCGGCTCGACGATCTTGGGATCGAGCGTCGGCGGGATCGCGGTCGGGCGGATCGGCTGGTTGGCGCTGACCGTCACCTTGGGGCCGGCGAGCCGCTTCAATGTCGCAAGCGTCGCATCGACGCTCTCACCCGGAAAGATACGGCAATTGATGTTGGCGGTGGCGCGTTGCGGCAGTGCATTCTCGGCATGGCCCGCATTCAGCAGCGTTGCGACACAGGTGGTGCGCAGCGTCGAGTGGAGTGTCTTGTCACGGCTGACGATCGCGTCGGCCGCCTTGTCGTTCGGATTGGCGAGCAGGCGATTGATCGCATCGCCCGTTTCCCCGCCCATCCGCTTGGCGGTTGCGGCGAAGAACGCGCGCGTCGTGTCAGTGAACGTCACCGGGAACTCGTAGCCTTGCACCGCCTTCAACGCGTCGGCCAGTTCGTAGATCGCATTGTCGGGCGGTGGTGCGGAGCTGTGGCCGCCCGGGTTGGTGACGAGAAAGGTGTAATTCTGCGCCGCCTTCTCGCCCACCTGCACCGCGAGCAACTGCCGCTTGCCCTGCGCGTCAAGCCGCCCACCGCCGCCTTCGTTGAGCGCGAACTCGGCCGCGATCAGCTCGGGGCGGTTCTTGGTCAACCATTCGGCACCGTTAAAGGCATAGGTCGTCTCCTCGCCGCAGGTCAGCGCGAGCTTGATCGTACGTTTGGGCTTATATCCCTGCTGGCGAAAGCGGATCATCGCGTCGGCCCAGATCGCGGCCTGTGCCTTGTCATCGACGGTGCCGCGCCCGTAGTAGAAGCCGTTCTCCTCCACCAGCGTGAACGGGTCGCGCTGCCAATCGGCGCGCTTTGCCTCGACGACGTCCAGGTGACCCATCAGCAGCATCGGCTTGGCGTTCGGATCGCTGCCTTTCAGCACCGCAACCAGCCCGCCGTCGTTGGGGTGATCGGGAGTCGAGAACAGCGTGATGTCCTGGTCGGTATAGCCCGCCGCCTTCAACCGCGTGGCGAGCTGCGCGGACGCCTTGGTGCAGCTACCGGTGCCGACCACCGTATTGGTTTCCACCAGTTCCTTGTACAGATCGAAGAACGGCTTCTCGTCGGCGCGCGTCTGCGCGGCGGCGGTGGTGACCGTGAGCACCATGCCCGCACTTGCCAGCAATGTGTTGAGCAGTCCGCGCATTCTCTTCCCCTGTTTGATCTGTTTGCGTCGCAGCGTTGCAGCGAATGCGCGCGCGCGCAACGGTCTTCAGCGCGGACGCGCGTCACGCGGCAGCAGCAGGCGCAGCTCGCGGTTGGCGAAATCGACCTCGACGCGGCGAAACAGCCGGAGTGCGTCCATACCCAGAAACAAGGCGGGCTTGTCATCGAGCGCGAAGGCGCGGAACGGTGCCGCATCGGCGAAGGCGATCGGCAGGCCCGAGATCGTCGCGCTGCCCAGCTTCAGTTCTCGCGACGCCGCGTAATCGGCGATCAGCGTGTCGCCCAGCACGCTGACCATCTCCGCCTGCGCCTGTTTCCCACCGCGCGCGAGCATCCGCTGCAACGCGCGATTGCCGAGGCTGATCGAAGTACCGGTATCGAGCACAACGCGCACGCGCCGTCCGTTCAACGTCGCGCTGGTGACGACGAGCTGGCCGAACAGGCTGCGCGCCTGGATGACGATCTCGCCAGGCGCCGCGCGCAGCGCGCGATCACGCCGGGTCGACGGTGCGACACTCATCCGTGCCGCGTCGAAGTCGATCACCAGCCGGTGCCCCTGCAACGTGTCGATGCCGAGCAGACCGAGCGCGCCGAGATCAGTGCCTTCGAGCGCGGGTGCCTCGATCCGTTCGCCGCCCATCGTGCTGACCGACAGCGACGGGATGATCACCGTGTCGACGACGCTAGAGCCGGTCATCGCGGTCAGCCGGACGCGGCGGCCCGCGGGCAGGTTCAGCCGCCGCGCCAGTTGCCGCGAGATCACGCTGCGCTGCGCGCCCGTATCGATAATGAATCTGTACGGCCCCGCGCCCGCGATCTGCACCGGCACGGTCATGCGTTGATCGACTTCGGCGAAGGACAGGTCGTCGGGGGCGGGAGCGTCCGCCGCGGGTCTGGTCGCCGGCGGAGCGGAGACGACGGCGGGCGGGCCGGGCGCGGGAACCTGCGCGGGCGCGGCGCACGCGATCGCGCCGAGCAGCAGCGCGGCCGGAAACCTCTCCATTGTCGCGATGCTACGCCTGTCCGCCGCCACGTCAACGCGGGGTTGCCTTACTCGATCGCCATCGCTTCCTGCGCCAGCGCCTCGGCCTCGATCAGCAACGCGTCGTCGGCGCTGTTGGTCGAGACACGCTCGCGCCCGATCAGCACCAGCACCGGCACCGCGAGCGGCGAGACGCGCGGCAGGTCGACGTGAACCATCGTATCGGCGGCGCGCTCGAGCAGGCTGGCGAGCCGCCCGACATCGGTCATTCGTGCGCGCGCGTCGTTCCACGCCGCCTGCAGCAACACGTGGCTCGGTTCGTACTGGCGCAGCACATCGTAGATCAGGTCGGTCGAGAAGGTGACCTGCTTGCCGGTTTTGCGCTTGCCTGGATGCTGGCGTTCAACGAGGCCTCCGATCACCGCGACCTCGCGGAAGGCGCGCTTGAGCAGGTGCGAGCGTTCGACCCACTCGACGAATTCGTCCTCCAAGATGTCGGCGGAGAACAAGGCGGCGGGATCGGTGATCTTTTCGAGGCCGAAGCACGCCAGCGCGTAATCGTTGGCGACGAAGCCGAGCGGTTTCAGCCCCATTGTCTCCATCCGCTTGGTGACGAGCATGCCGAGCGACTGGTGCGCGTTCCACCCTTCGAAACTGTACGCGACCATGTAATGTCGCCCTTCGCGCACGAATGTCTCGACCAGCAACTGGTCGGGGCGCGGCAACACCGAGCGGCGGTCCTGTATCTCAAGCCATTCGCGCACATCGGGCGGGAAGCGGTGCCATTCGGACGGGCTCGCGAGGAAACCGCGGACGCGATCGGCGAGGCTGGTCGACAAGGGCATCCGGCTACCACCGTAGGTCGGGATGCGCGCGGGGCGACTGGTCGCGCGGACGATCAGATCCTCGGTATCGATCTTCTCGACCTCGAGGCTCAATCCAGCGAAGAAGAAGGTGTCGCCGTTGGAGAGGGTGGAGGCGAAGCCTTCCTCGACCTTGCCGAGCGCGCGGCCGTTGCGGAACCGCACCTTGAGCATCGTCGCCTCGACGATAATCCCGGCGTTCAGGCGATGCTGCGCGACGAAACGCGGGTGGCTGACGCGCCAAAGGCCGTCCGCATCCTGCGTCAGGCGCTTGAACCGGTCGTACGCGCGCAGGGAATATCCGCCGTCGCGGATGAAGCCGAGCACGCGGTCGAATAGCTCATCAGAGAGCGCCGAATAGGGAAGGGCGGAACGCACCTCATCCAGCATCGCGGCCTGATCGAACGGCGCGGCGCAGGCGCACGCCATCAGATGCTGCGCCAGCACGTCGAGCGCGCCCATGCGGAAGATGTCGGGATCGAGCTCACCCGCCTCGACCGCATCCAGTGCAGCGCGTGCTTCGAGATATTCGAAGCGGTTGCCGGGCACGACCAGCGCGCGCGACGATTCATCCAATCGGTGGTTCGACCGCCCGATCCGCTGGAGCAACCGCGACGACCCCTTGGGCGCGCCCATCTGGATTACGCAATCGACGTCGCCCCAGTCGACGCCGAGGTCGAGGCTGGAGGTCGCAACCAAGGCGCGCAACCGCCCCGACGCCATCGCCGCCTCGACCTTGCGGCGTGCCTCTTTCTCCAGACTGCCGTGATGGATGCCGATCGGCAACTGGTCGGTGTTCGATTTCCACAGATCCTGGAAGATCAGTTCGGCGAGGCTGCGTGTGTTGCAGAAGATGATGCTGGTGCGATTGCGCGCGATCTCCGCCATCACCTGCGCTGCAGCGTAGCGGCCCGAATGACCCGCCCAGGGTACGCGGTCCTCGGGCAGCAGGATGGCGATATTCGGGTCGGCACCGCCGTCGCCCTGCACCAGGCTCACGCGATCGATGTCGCCGTCGGGGGCGAGCCAGGCGCGATAGCCGTCGGGGTCGGCGACGGTCGCGGACAGCGCGACGCGGCGCATGTCGGGCGCGATCCGCTGCAACCGCGCCATGCACAGCGACAACAGGTCGCCGCGCTTGCCGGTGGCAAAGGCGTGGACCTCGTCGACGACGATCGTGCGCAACTGCGCGAACATCGTGAAACTGTCGGGATAGCTCAGCAGCAGCGAGAGCGACTCAGGCGTCGTCAGCAGGATCTGCGGCGGCTTGACACGCTGGCGTGCCTTGCGGTCGGACGGCGTGTCGCCGGTCCGCGTCTCGACCCGAATGTCGAGCCCCATTTCGTCGATCGGGGTGACGAGGTTGCGCTGGATGTCGACCGCCAGCGCCTTCAGCGGCGAGACGTAGAGCGTGTGGAGCCCTTCGGTCGGCTGCTCGATCAGGTCGGCGAGTGTCGGCAGAAATCCGGCCAGGGTCTTGCCCGCGCCAGTGGTCGCGACCAGCAACGCGGAGCGTCCGCGGCGTGCCTGAACCAGCATATCGAGCTGGTGCCGACGCGGCTGCCATCCGCGCGCATCGAACCAGCGCGTCAGCGCGGCGGGCAGTTGGTCATCATGCGCGATCATCGCTTCCGCAGATCGCGCCTCGAACGTGTCAGGCAAGCGCGATCACGGCGTACGCGCGCGGTCCTCGGCCGATTGCTCATGATAATTGCGCCGCGTTGCTTCCTCTGTCCGGCGTATCTCGGCCGGGGTCTGCTTGTTGCGCAATTTGGCGAACAGCATCGCGCCGCCCAGTATCACGAAGCCCAGGATAACGACGATCGCCATCAGACTGTCACCGAACATCCGCGTTTCTCCCGATCATGTGCGCATCCAACGTGTGCGTCGATCGATTCGATCCCGGAACGCGTACCCATGCCCGCCGGTTGAGAAAGGCATGACGACGCGCGCGCAGACCTTGGGCGACTGGATCGAGCCGCACCCGCACGGCATCTACGTGCGCCCGGCCGACGCGTGGATCGACCCCTCGACCCCGCAACCGCGCGCGCTGGTGACGCACGGACACGCCGATCACGCGCGCGGCGGACACGGCGCGGTGTGGGCGACGCCCGAGACGCTGGCGATCATGGACGTGCGCTACGGCCAGCAATCCGCGCACCCGGTGCAGTACGGCGAAACGATTCGCATGGGCGAGGTCGAGGTCGGCTACGTTCCCGCCGGTCACGTACTCGGCTCGGCGCAGATCGTGCTCGATTACCGCGGCGAGCGCGTCGTCGTGTCGGGCGACTACAAGCGCCGCAGCGATCCGACCTGCACGCCCTTCGAGCCGGTCAAATGCGACGTGTTCGTGACCGAGGCGACCTTCGGACTTCCTGTCTTCCGTCATCCCGATACGGGCGACGAGATCGACAAGCTGATCGCGGCGCTGCACGCCAATCCGACGCGCTGCGTGCTCGTCGGCGCCTATGCGCTCGGCAAGGCACAGCGCGTGATCGCGGAATTGCGCGAACGCGGCCACGAGGCGCCGATCTACCTGCACGGCGCGCTGCAACGCTTGTGCGACCTTTATGTCGAGCAGGGCGTGCGGCTGGGCGAGCTGCGCGCGGTCGCGGACGCGAGCAAGGCGGAGATGGCGGGGCACGTCGTGATGTGCCCGCCTGGCGCGCTCAACGACCGTTGGTCCAGGCGACTGCCCGATCCGATCACCGCGATGGCAAGCGGGTGGATGCGCGTGCGGCAACGTGCACGGCAGAAGAACGTCGAACTGCCACTGATCCTGTCCGACCATGCCGATTGGGATGAGCTGACGACGACGCTGCTCGAGATCAGCCCCAAGGAGGTATGGGTGACGCACGGCCGCGAGGACGCGCTGGTCCACTGGTGCATGACGCGTCAGATCCGCGCGCGCGCGCTGGCGCTCGCCGGGTTCGAGGACGAGGACGACTAGCCGCCACCGTCAGCGTCACGGTCAGCGGCAGTCCGGTGTGCCGCCGCCGTTGGCGTAGAGGAACGCGATCACGTCGGCGCGGTCGAGCCCGTTGCGCAGGCCCGGAAAGCGCATCGACGTACCTGGCACGAATGCGGCAGGGTTGGTCAGCCAGCGATCCAACCGCGCGCACGTCCACCTGCCGCCGACCGATTGCAGCGCGGCCGTGTAGCCGAAGCGCTGGCTGTTATGCCCAACCTGCGCGCGCGTGACGCCGTACAGATTGGGGCCGTCGCGATCGCCCGTACCCTCGTTGATCGTGTGGCAGGCGGCGCACTGGCGAAACACCGCGCGCCCGGCACCCGCGTCCGCCACCTTCATCCGCGCGGGCAGCGGCGCATCGGGTGAGACGCCGCGGTCGCGCGCGGCGGGCGCACAGGCGGCGAGCGATGCCGCGAGCGCGAGGCTAGTCGAACGAACTGCCGCCCGCATCCGCGTCACGTCCCTCCAGTTTCGCCCACAATCCCCCGGTCCCCGCCTCCTGCGCGCGGTTGACGTATTGCGACGCGACGAGGCAGCCCTTGATCGGGCGCAGCGGCAACAGGCAGCCGAGCACCATGATCGGCACCGAGGTGACGAGATGCACCCACGCCGGCGGATCATACGCCACCTGTATCCACACCACGATAAAGGTCAGCGGCAGCGCGATGATGCATAACGAGAAGAACGCAGGCCCATCGTCCGCCGCAGCAAAGCGGTAATCGAGCCCGCAGCGGTCGCACTTGGGCGCGATCTTGAGCCAGGAGGAGAACAGCCGCCCCTCGCCGCAGCGCGGGCAAAGCCCCTTCAATCCGCAGTGCAGGATCCACTTGAGCGGCGACGGGCGCTCGGCGGGCGGTGTCTCGGGCTCGTTCATGTCAGTCAGATGGGCGCTCGCGGTCGCAAAGGCGAGGGTGGCGCGGCGGCGAATGGCTGATCCACGTTGCCGCGCCCGTCTGCCTCAGCGTGCCGGCGCGCGCTCGACCTCGCCACCCTTCATCACGAACGCGACATGCTCGAGCGTGCGCACGTCCGACAGCGGATCGCCGTCGACCGCGATGAGGTCGCCGTAGCGGCCGGGCGCGATCGCGCCGACGTCGCTGCGATTGAGTGCCTCGGCGGCGTTCTTCGTCGCCGCCTGGATCGCCTGCATCGGCGTCATGCCCCATTCGACCATCTTGGCGAACTGCCGCGCATTGTCGCCGTTGGGATAAACGCCGCCGTCGGTGCCGAACACCATCTTCACGCCGGCGGCGTGCGCGGCGCGGAACGTCTCGCGCTGCTTGCGGCCGATCACCTTTTCCTTCTCCAGACTTTCGGGAAAGGCGCCGTTCTTCGCACCTTCGGCCAGGATGTAGTCGTCGTTGTAGATGTCCATGCTGAACCACGCGCCATGCTCGCGCGCGAGCTTGAACGATTCCTGGTCGGCGAGGCTGGCGTGCTCGATCGTGTCGACGCCCGCGCGCAGCGCGTCGTTGATGCCCGCGGTGCCGTGCGCGTGTGCGGCGACGCGCATGCCGAGCATGTGCGCCTCGTCGGTCACCGCCTTCATCTCAGGGTAGCTCATCTGCTGCGCGCCGGGCGAGTCGCGCTTCGACAGCACGCCGCCGGTGGCGCAGATCTTGATCACCTCCGCGCCGTATTTGCGCATCATGCGCACCAGCTTGCGATAACCGTCGGGCGTGTCGGCGACGCTGGGGTTGGGGACAGCCGCGAAGGACGGCGGCAGCGCCTCGGTCGCGTCGCAGTGACCGCCGGTCGCGCCCAGCGCATAGCCTGCGGGGACGATGCGCGGGCCGGGCACATATCCGCCCTCGATCCCCTGCTTCAAGGCCACGTCGTCGTAATTGCCCGACCCAACGTTGCGCACGGTGGTGAAGCCGGCGTCGAGCGTCTTCCTTGCATTGGCGACGCCGACCACGGTGGCGAAATTGTCGGTGAACTCCAGCCCGCGGTATCCCGACAGCCGCGGGTCGCTGGTCAGGTGGACGTGCATGTCGATCAGCCCGGGCAGCAGCGTGCGTGCACCGAGGTCGATCCGCTCCGCCCCCGTGGGCACCGCATCGCCGCGGCGCCCGACTGCGGTGATCCGGCCGTCGGTCACCACCACCTGCGCGTCGTCGACGCGGCGGCCCGACAGCACGTCAATCATGTGCGCGGCGGTGACGACAACGGTGCGCGCCTCCGCGGCGAGCGGCGAGAGCGCGAGCATGGTGGCGCCGAGCAGCGCGGACAGACGATGCATGTGAAACCCTTCCCCTGTTGCGCGCAGCCTTGCCGCGCGCGGGGCGCCGCACAAGTGCTTTCGCTTGAATGGGTGAAGGATGCTGGCCTAGGCTGCGTGCAAACAAGATGGTTGAAGGGGGTTCGCGCATGTTCCGATTGGCGTCGCTGTTGCTGCTGAGCGCGGGTGTGACCGTCAGCACTGCCGGGATGGCGCAAGACCGCGCCGCCGCCGACAAGACGCCGGTGAAGGAAAAGCCCGGCCGTACCAATGCCGAGGTGCAGCGCGACGCGGTCGAGGCCGATTACGCCAGCGCCCCCGTTGCCGAGCGCGCCGAGGTGTCGCGCGGCAACGTGACGGTCGCGGGCAAGCGGCTGGGCTATACCGCGACCGCGGGGACGCTGACGCTGCGCGACACGGAAGGAAAACCCACCGCGTCGATGTTCTACACCGCCTACACGCTCGACGGAACGAAGCCGGGCACAAAACGCCCGATCACCTATTTCTACAACGGCGGACCGGGCAGCCCGACCTTCTGGCTCCACATGGGGTCGTTCGCGCCGGTGCGGTTGCGGACCGGCAACCCCGAATCGATCCGCCCCGCGCCGTACGATTTCGGCCCCAATCCCGACACGTTGCTCGACAAGACCGACATGGTGTTCCTCGACGCGATCGGCGCGGGCTATTCGCGGCCCTTGGGCGACATGAAGCCCAGCGCCTTCTACGGTACCGACGAGGATGCCGACGCCTTTGCCAAGGCGATCATCCGCTACTCGACCAAGTACGGCCGCTGGAATTCGCCCAAATTCATCTTCGGCGAAAGCTACGGCACGCTGCGCTCGGGCGCGCTGGCATATCAGTTGCAGGATCGCGGCATGGCGCTGAACGGCGTCGTGCTGCTGTCCTCGATCATGAACTACGGCTATCGCCAGCCTGGGCTCGATCAGGTCTATCTCAATTACCTGCCGAGCTACGCCGCAACGGCGTGGTACCATAATCGCGTCCCCAACCGCCCGGCCGACGTCGCGACGATCGTGCAACAGGCGCGCGACTTCGCGACCGGCCCCTATATGTCCGCGCTTGCCAAGGGGCAGAACATCTCGGTGCAGGAGCGCGACGCGGTCGCGCGGCGGATGAGCGAGCTGACCGGGCTCAGCCCGGAGTTCATCATCCGATCGAACCTACGCGTCGATCTGCCGCGGTTCCAAAAGGAGCTGCTGCGCGGCACCCGGCAGACGATCGGACGGTTCGATTCGCGCTACACCGGGCTCGACGCGGATGCGGCGGGCGAGCGGCCGGAAACGGACGCCTCGTCCGACGCGATCTCGGGCGCGTTCATCGCGACGTTCAACGATTATGCGACGCACACGCTCGGCTACAAGACCGACATGCCCTACCGCCTGTCCGCGCGCGACGCGGCCGGATGGGACTGGAACTGGAAGCACCGTGCGCCCGGCGGCGGGTATGGCGCGATGCAGAACAATCCCAACACCGCGGTCGATCTCGCCGCGGCGATGCGCGCCAATCCGTACCTTCACGTCCTGTCGATGAACGGCTGGTACGACATGGCGACGCCGTTCTTCGGGACCGAGAACGACCTCGGCCACATGATGCTCGAACCCGCGCAGCAGCAGAACCTCAAGTTCACTTACTACCCGGCCGGGCACATGACGTACCTCAACCCCGAGGCGCTGCACGCGATGAAGCGCGACCTGTCGGCATGGTACGACGAGGCGGTGAGCGATGCCCGCAACGGCACGCCCGCGCAGCCCGCCAGCCTGTCGGCGGCGCAAGCGACGCCGCCGAACTGATAACGAGACAAAGGGGAGAAGATATGTCGATCCGTCACCTGACGCTGGTGCTGCTCGCCAGCGCGGCCGCGTCCACCTCCGCGCAGACCCGTCCCGCCGCAGCACCGGTCGCCGCCAGCAGCACCGCCGCGGAGGACGCGCGCCTGGTCGCGTTCCTCGACCGCGCGTTCGACGAGCAGGTCGCGCTCAGCCCAGAGGCGCAGACCAGCCTGGGGTTGAAGACCAACTACGATCGCCTCGACGATTACACCGATGCCGCGGCGGTCAAGAGCCGCGAGCTGGGTGAGCGCCAGCTCAAGCAGATGCGCGCGCAGTTCAGCCCCGCGCGGTTGGGGACAAGTGCGCGGCTGAGCTACCGCCTGTTCGAGCAACAGGCCGAGCAGGCGCGCGAGGCGTTCCGCTTCCGCGATCACGGCTACATCATCTCGACCAACGGCAGCCCGATGGGCGAGGTGCCGGTGTTCCTGATCAACAACCATCGCATCGACTCGGCCGATGACGCGCGCGCGTACATCGCGCGGCTGCGCGATACCGAGCGCGTGATGCGCGAGAGCGCGGCCGAGCTGCGCGCGCGCGCGGCCAAAGGGATCGTCCCGCCCAAGCTCAACTTCGCCCCCGTCCGCGCCGACGCGACCAAGGTGGTGACGGGTGCGCCGTTCACGACCGGACCGGACACGGCGGTTCTTGCCGACTTTAAGAAGAAGGTCGCCGCGCTGCAGATCCCGCAGGCCGAGAAGGACAAGCTCGTCGCCGATGCGGTCGCGGCGATGACGGGTCCGTTCAAGCGCGGTTACGACGTGATGTTCGCAGCCCTCGACGCGGTCGAGCCGATGGCGAAAGGCGACAATGGCGCGTGGAGCCTGCCCGACGGTGCGGCTTATTATCAGCAGCGGCTGCGTGCGACGACGACGACCGACCTGACCGCGGACCAGATCCATCAGATCGGGCTTGACCAAGTCGCCTCGATCGGGCGCGAGATGGAGGCGATCAAGCGGCAGGTCGGCTTTACCGGCACGTTGCCCGAGTTCTTCAACTACATCCGCACCGATCCGAAGTTCAAATATCCCAACACCGAGGCGGGCCGCGAACAGTATCTGTCCGACGCGCGCGCGGTGATCGCGGACATGATGGCAAAGGCGCCGCGCTGGTTCAGCCATTTGCCCAAGGCGAAGCTGGAAGTGCGCGCGGTCGAGAAATGGCGCGAGGCGACCGCGCCGACCGCTTTCTACAACCAGCCCGCGCCCGACGGTTCGCGCCCCGGCGTCTATTACGTCAATCTGGTCGACATGAACCAGACGCAGAAGGTGCAGATGGCGGGCATCTCGGTCCACGAGGGCGCGCCCGGCCACCATTTCCAGATCGCGCGCGCGATGGAGCTTGAAGGGCTGCCCAAGTTCCGCCGCTTCGGCGGCTACGGCGCTTATGCCGAGGGGTGGGGGCTCTACACCGAGCGGCTGGCGAAGGAGATGGGGGCGTACAAGGACCCGTATTCCGAGTTCGGGATGCTCTCGCTCCAGATGTGGCGCGCGATCCGGCTGGTGCTCGACACCGGCATTCATTCCAAGCGCTGGACCCGCGCGCAGGCGATCGCATACTTCAAGGCCAACAGCTCGGTCAGCGACACCGACATCGCGCGCGAGGTCGATCGCTACATCAACTGGCCGGGGCAGGCGACCGCGTACAAGATTGGCCAACTCAGGATCACCGAGCTGCGCGCCAAGGCCGAGCGCGCGCTGGGGCCGAAGTTCGACATCCGCGACTTCCACGAGGCGGTGCTGGCGCAGGGCGCGCTGCCGCTCGACGTGCTGGAGGAGCAGGTCGACCGCTACATCGCGGCGAAGAAGGGGTGAGGGTGTGACAGCCGATCGCGGCGTGTCGGTCGGCTGTTCATAAGCTGTGGATAAGATGTTGGTAGCTGCGGCGGCGTATCGGATCGACGAGGACCGCAACCTCTGAAAACTCGTCATCCCGGGCTCGACCCGAAATGCCGCTGCCTTCGTCGCGTACAAGCGGGGACCCCGGATCAAGTCCGGGGTGACCTAGGTGGCTTAACCCGCCAGCGCGCGGGCGCGGCGGCGCTGGACCGAGCTGCCGATTCCCATCGCCTCGCGATATTTCGCGACCGTGCGGCGCGCGATGTCGAAGCCCTTGGCATTGAGCAGTTCGACCAACGTGTCGTCCGACAGGATCTTGGCGCCTTCGTTCGCGATCAGCGCGCGGATCGCGCTTTTCACCGCCTCCGCCGACACCGCGTCGCCGCCGTCGGCCGACTGGATCGCGGAGGTGAAGAAGTATTTGAGCTCGAACAGCCCGCGCGCGCACGAGAGATATTTGTTCGAGGTCACGCGGCTGACGGTCGACTCGTGCATGTCGATCGCCTCGGCGATGCGCGACAGGGTGAGCGGGCGCAGGTGCGATACGCCGTGCAGGAAGAACGCCTCCTGCTGACGCACCAGCTCGGTCGCGACGCGGATGATCGTGCGCTGCCGCTGGTCGAGCGCCTTGACCAGCCAGTTGGCGCTGGCGAGCTGATCGCCGAGCCACGCCTTGGACGCCTTGTCCTGTGCGCCCGCGGCAAGCTGGGCATGATAGCGCCGGTTGATCAGCACGCGCGGCAGCGTCGCGCCGTTGATCTCGACGTTCCAGCCCTTTGCCGCGCGCGTCACGTAGACATCGGGGACGACCGCGGGCGCGACCTCGCCGCCGAAGCGGCAGCCGGGTTTGGGATCATAGCCGCGCAGCTCGCGGATCATGTCGGCCATGTCCTCGTCGTCGACGTGGCACAGCCGTTTTAGGCGCGACAACTCGCCGCGCGCGAGCAGGTCCAGGTTGTCGATCAACCGCGCCATGCACGGATCGTAGCGGTCGGCCTCCCTGGCCTGAAGCGCGAGGCATTCCGCCAGATCGCGCGCGCCAACGCCGGTCGGATCGAACGTCTGGATGGTGGAAAGCACCGCCTCGACCTGCGACAGCGGCACACCCAACCGCTGCGCGACCTCGAGCAAGCGGACCTGGAGATATCCCGCCTCGTCGATGTGATCGATCAGGTGCTGCGCGATGAACAGGTCGCCTGCCGAAAAGGCGGTGCCCGCCTGGGCGAGCAGATGGTCGGCGAGACTCTCCGCGCGCGTATCGGCGAAGGCGTCGAGGTCGGGCATCTCGCCGCCCGACACGCTGCCGCCGCTAGGAACCAGCGAGGTGCCACCGTCCGACGGGCTATCGTCGAACCGCTCCGCCGCGATGTCGACGTCGAGCGCCTCGCCCGCGGCCTCGCCCGCCATTACCAGTTCGTCGGCACCCGCGGGTTCCTCGCGCGTCGGTGCTGATGTGTCGGGTGCGACCACGGGCGCGTCGTCGGCGGCGGATGCGGTTTCGAGCAGGGGGTTCTTCTCGACCTCCTCCGCGATCACGCCTTCGATCTCCAGGTTCGACAGCGCCAGCAGCTTGATCGCCTGCTGCAACTGCGGCGTCATCACCAAAGACTGCGACTGGCGCAGGTCGAGCCGCGGCGCGAGGCTCATCGTTGGTCAGGCTCGCTCACGCGAGCGCGGCACCGGCCCACTCCCCCACCCGACCGCCCGGACAGCATACCGACGGAACGCTCGGGCGAGGGAGCGGGCCGGTACCGCACGAACCTTGACCAGCCCATGGCTACAGCGTGAAGCCTTCGCCGAGGTAGAGCCGCCGCACGTTGGCGTCGGCGACCAGTTCCTCCGGGCTGCCGGTGAACAGCACGCGCCCGTCGTAGATGATGTAGGCTCGGTCGACGATGTCGAGCGTTTCGCGCACGTTGTGGTCGGTGATCAGCACGCCGATGTCGCGGCGCTTCAGATCCTTCACCAGGTCGCGGATGTCGGCGATCGAGATCGGGTCGATGCCCGCGAACGGTTCGTCGAGCAGCATGATCGACGGATCGGCCGCGAGTGCCCGCGCGATCTCGGCGCGCCGCCGCTCGCCGCCCGACAGTGCCATCGCGGGCGCGTCGCGCAATCGCGTCAGCCCGAATTCGTCGAGCAGCTTTTCCAGCTTCGCGCCGCGCGCCGCCGCGTCGGGCTCGGACAGTTCGAGCACGGTCATGATGTTCTTCTCGACCGACAGCCCGCGAAAGATCGAAGTTTCCTGCGGCAGGTATCCGAGCCCCAGGATCGCGCGGCGGTACATCGGCAGCCCGGTGATGTCGTCGCCGTCGAGCATGATGCGCCCGGCATCGGGCTTCACCAGCCCCATCACCGAGTAGAAGCACGTCGTCTTGCCCGCGCCGTTGGGACCGAGCAGCCCGATCACTTCGCCGCGCCCGACCGACACCGACACGTCGGTCAGCACCGTACGCTTGTCGTAGGACTTGGCGATCGAGACGACCTGCAGCCCGTGGCTGACCGGCGCCTCGTGGATCGCTTCAACGTCGTCCAGACCATGATCTAGCGTGGTGGCCATGCGCGCGGGCACTCTTGTGAAAACCGGATCGAGCGGAAGACGCAAACGGCGCGGCTTCCTGTTGCACGCTCTACGCCAAACCGCATCGGTCGCAAAGCGGGCTACATCGGCCTCCCGTTCGAAGCGCCGGCGCGCAACTGCCTGTTTTTTCAATCTGCTATGTTGATTGAGATCAGCACGATACGTTGGAACTGCGCGCGCGAGTCGCCCGTATGGCCTTCCCATGCCTATGCCAGATACCCCGATGTTCCCTTGGCGCCACTCGGCGCAGGCGGAACTCGAAGCCATGATGCACGCCCATGTCGACGATCGTGCCTTTCCGTGCGTCGGCGCGAAGGCGGCGCTTGCCAAGGGGACGTTGCAGGTGCTGGCGTGCAATCGCATCGACAGTTCGTGGGACGATCTGCGCATCCACGACGGGCTGATGCGGTTCGCGCAGGCGTACCGTGACGAACCAGGCCTGTTCCGCAGCTTCGCGGTGGTGTTCGAAGGGCCCGATGATCTCGACGAGGCGACGTTCGAGCAGGCCTTGTGGACACGTATCCAGTCGCTGTCGGACAAGGACGTGTGGCGCGGGCAGGATTACGACACACGCGTCAGCGCCGATCCGGATGACCCGCACTTTTCGCTGAGCTTCGGTGGTGAGGCGTTCTTCGTCGTCGGGCTCCACCCGCAGGCTTCGCGGCCGGCGCGCCGCTTCGGTCGCCCGACCATGGTGTTCAACCTCCACGACCAGTTCGAGACGCTGCGCGCGCAGGGACGATACGAGACGATGCGCGAGAAGATCATGGTGCGCGACGAGGCGATCGCGGGGTCGCGCAATCCGATGCTCGCGCGTCACGGCGCGTCGAGCGAGGCGCGCCAGTATAGCGGGCGGGTGGTCGAGGCCGGATGGCGCTGCCCGTTCCATTATTCGGGCGACACCGATCAGTGAGCGCGGTCAACGTTAGCCACACCACGACCGAGATTCCGCCGCGCTCGGGCACCGCCTTCACGCTCGACGCCGGGCAGATGCTGACCGTGATCGATCCGCGCGGGGTGCAGGTGGCCGATCTGCTCGCCTATAACCGCGACGACCTGCGCGAGGTGATCTCGTCGGGGCGGACGCTCGATTATGCCGAGACGATCAGGCTGACGACCGGGCACCTGCTCTATTCGAACCGTTCAAGACCGATGCTGGAGATCGTCGCGGACGACGTTGGCGTGCACGATTTCCTGCTGACGCCGTGTTCCTACGACACGTTTCACCATTTCTACCCCGACGAGCCGCCGCATCGCGGCTGTTTCGGGAACCTTGCCGCCGCGCTCGCCCCCTATGGCGTAACCGAGGACATGATCCCGATCGCGTTCAACTGCTTCATGAACGTGCCCGTGGACGGCGCGACAGGTCGGTTGCAGGTGTTGCCGCCCGTCAGCAAGGCGGGCGACCGCATCGTGTTCCGCGCCGCCATGGACCTCGTCATCGGACTGACCGCCTGCTCGGCGGGCGCGTCGAACGGTGGCAGCTTCAAGCCGATCGAATATAGGGTCGATTGACCAGCCGCTCGCTGTCACGCACGTGCGCGGCGTAGAGATCGGCGCGCGCGAGATGGATCTGCCGGATCGCGGGCGTGATCGCCCGGTCGGCCATGGCGCGCGCCTGTTCGGCACGATTGCGCCAGAAACTGATTTCGTCTTTGGTACCCATGTTCCGGCTCCTTCGGAAGAGCGCCTGGTCACGCGGCGACTGTGGAACATTGTGCACGCCGCGATTTGGGTCCGCATTGACATGTATCAGCAGCGGGTAAAATTTCTCACCGTTTCTCCGCAGCTTGTGAGTTCCTGCGGCTCGTGGTGGTTCCGACAATCGGGTGAATGGCGTTGACCCACCCCTATGGCTTCACGCGAGTCGCAGCGGATGGCACGTGCCAGGCGATCACGCGCCCGGCGGTGCCCGAATGCCCGATCGCGATCGAGGTCAACGGGGTCGGCTATGCGGTGATGATGGCGACCCCCGCCGACCTGGATGATTTCGTCACCGGTTTCGCGCTGTCGGAGCGGATCGTCCCCGATCACGATGAGATCGCCGAGCTCGACCTGTTCGAGACGCCGCTCGGCTGGATCGCGCGGCTGTCGGTCCCGCCCGCGCGTGCCGCCGCGGTCGCCGCGCGCGTCCGTGCGCGCGCGAGCGACAGTTCGTGCGGATTGTGCGGGATGGACAATCTCGAGGCGGTCCACCGTGACCTGCCGCACGTGCCCGCGACCAAGATCGATCCGCCCGCGATCTTTCGCGCACTGGGTGCGATGCGCGCGCACCAGCCGCTCAATGCGGCCACCGGCGCGGCGCACGCGGCGATGCTGTGTTCGCCGGATGGTCAGGTCCGCCTCGCCCGCGAGGATGTCGGGCGCCACAATGCGTTCGACAAGCTGATCGGCGCGATGGCGCGCGGCGGGCTGGAATGGGACGGCGGCTTTGCCTTGCTGTCGTCGCGCTGCTCGTACGAGCTGGTCGAGAAAGCGGCGCTGTCGCGATGCCCGGCGCTGGTCACCGTGTCGGCGGCGACCGATCTGGCGCTGGCACGCGCGGCGCAGGCGGGGCTGACACTCGTCAGCCTCGCGCGATCGGACGCGGTTTTGTTCCCGTCGCCCGTGCCAGCCGGTACTTTTCTCCGCGTCGTGAGTTAGGATCACATGGCCAAGCAACACGAAGACCGCCCCGATTTCACGCCCTACACCGGGCCTTCGGGCGGATGGGGATCGATGCGATCGCTCGCCGACATCGTCCCGCGCGAGAAGAACCCGGTCGAGACCTCGGCCGAGCTGCTGCGGCAGAACAAGCATGACGGCTTCATGTGCGTTAGTTGCGCCTGGTCGAAGCCCTACCCGCCCAACCCGGCCGAATTCTGCGAGAACGGTGCCAAGGCGACCGCGTGGGAGATCACCAGCCAGCGCGTCACGCCAGAGTTCTTTCGTGCCAACACGCTGACGAGCCTGCGTGAATGGAGCGATTACCGGCTGGAGGAAGCCGGGCGGCTGACGCATCCGATGAAGTATGACGCGGCCAGCGACAAATATATCGTCGTGCCGTGGGAGATGGCGTTCAAGGAGATCGGCGCGAAGCTCAAGAGCCTCGCGCCCAAGTCGGTCGTCTTCTACGCCTCGGGCCGCGCCAGCCTCGAAACCTCGTACATGTATCAGTTGCTCGCGCGGATGTACGGCAACCAGAACCTGCCCGATTCGTCCAACATGTGCCACGAATCGACCTCTGTCGGATTGAAGGCGGCGATCGGCGTGCCGGTCGGGACGACGCGGCTGGAGGATTTCGACACCACCGACTGCATCCTGCATTTCGGGCAGAATGTCGCCACCAACAGCCCGCGGATGCTCCACCAGCTCCGCTCGGCGCGCAAGCGCGGCGTGCCGATCATCGTGTTCAATCCGCTTCGCGAACGCGGGCTCGAGCGCTTCACCGATCCGCAGAACCCGATCGAGATGGCGACCGGCGGCAAGACGCGGATCGCGACGCAATATCACCAGGTGCGCGCGGGCGGCGACCTCGCGGCCATGATGGGGATGGCGAAGTGGCTGATCGAGCATGACCGGCTCGATCACGACTTCATCGCCGAGAATACGCACGATTTCGACGCCTTCGCCGCGAAGGCGCGCGCGACGACTTGGGACGAGATCGAGCGCGAATCGGGGCTGACGCGCGACGCGCTGTCGATGGCGGCCGAGGTATACGGCCGCGCTAATGCAACGATCGCGATCTACGGCATGGGGCTGACGCAGCACGTCAAGGGCGTCGACAACGTCCGCATGCTCGTCAACCTGCTGCTGATGCGCGGCAATATCGGGAAGCCTGGCGCGGGCCCGACTCCGGTGCGCGGCCATTCCAACGTGCAGGGGCAGCGCACCGTCGGCATCACCGAGAAGCCCGAGCTCGCCCCGCTCGACAAGTTGAAGGAAATGTACGGCTTCGAGCCGCCGCGCGAGAAGGGGTTGGACACGGTCGAGGCGTGCCGCGGGGTGATCGACGGCAGCGTGCGCGGCTTCGTCTCGCTCGGCGGCAATTTCGTCCGTGCGACACCCGAGACGCGATTGATGGAGGAAGGCTGGCGCCAGCTCGACCTGTCCGTGCAGATCGCGACCAAGCTCAACCGCAGCCACCTGATCCCCGCGAAGGGCGACACCTGGCTGCTGCCGTGCCTGGGCCGGATCGAGCGCGATCTGCAGGAAACGGGCGCGCAGCACGTGACGATGGAGGATTCGACCAGCGTCATCCACCCGTCGTTCGGCAAGGTCGACCCCGCCAGCCCGCATCTGCTGTCCGAACCCGCGATCGTCGCCGGGATCGCCAAGGAAACGCTCGAACCCAATCCGCGCGTGCCGTGGGACAAGTGGGTCGGCGATTATGCGCTGGTGCGCGACGAGATCGCCGAGGCTTTTCCCAATTTCTTCGAACGCTTCAACGAGCGGTTGAAGGAGCCCGGCGGGTTCTGGAAAGGCAACAAGGCGGCTGGGCGCGAATGGGACACGCCGTCGAAAAAGGCCGAGTTCATCGTGCCCGACGTGCTCAACGCCACCGGCTTCACCGATACCGACGGCCGCTATCGCATGTTGACGGTACGCTCGAACGACCAGTTCAACACCACGATCTACGGCTATTCGGATCGCTTCCGCGGCATCAACGGCACGCGGCAGGTGGTGATGATGAGCCCCGCCGACATCGCCGAGCGTGGTCTGTCCGAAGGGCAGAAGGTCACGCTGGTGGGCGACGCCGAGGACAATGTATCGCGCCGCGTCGAGGGGCTGATGGTCGTCGCGCGCGACGTGCCCAAGGGTTGCATCGCGACCTATTATCCCGAGTGCAATCCGCTGATCGCGCTCGAACACCATGCCGAGGAAAGCCACGTCCCCGCCGCCAAGTCGGTGCCGGTACGCATCGAGGTGGAACCGATCGGCGCTTGACGCCTGCACTAGCATAACAGATGTTATCCTGCATGACGGGCGCGCAGCGTCCGCATGCGGGAGAGCGATATGGAGCTAGGGCCGGAAATCGCGGCGATCATCACCGGCGGTACCTCGGGGCTGGGGCTCGCCACCGCACGCGCGCTGCGCGATCACGGCGTTCGCGTCGCCTTGTTCGACAAGAATGCCGAGATCGGTCCCGCGATCGCGGACGAGATCGGCGCGACCTTTTGCGCGGTCGACGTGATGGATCAGGCGTCGGTCGACGCGGGCTTCGCCGCCGCACGCGCCGCGAACGGGCAGGAGCGTATCCTCGTCAATTGCGCCGGCGGCGGCTTCGGCGGCCCGAACAAGACGGTGGCGCGTGCGCGCGACGACGGCGCGATCACGCCCTATCCGATCGAGAATTATCAAAAGACGATCGAGCTCAACCTCGTCGGCTCGTTCCGCTGCATCGTCGGTGCCGCTGCGGGGATGATGACGCTCGATCCTTTGCCCGATGGTGATCGCGGCGCGATCGTCAACACCGCCAGCGTCGCGGGCGAGGAGGGGCAGGTCGGCCAAGTCGCCTATGCCAGCGCGAAGGCGGGGGTGATCGGCATGACGCTGGTCGTCGCGCGCGATCTCGCGGCCGAGCACATTCGCTGCAACACGATCCTGCCCGGTATCTTCGACACGCCGCTGCTCGGTCGTGCCAAACCGCAGGTGAAGGCGGCGCTGTCGGCGATGGTCCCCTTTCCCAAACGGCTGGGGCAGGCGGAGGAATATGCGCGCCTCGCACTCGAGATGATCCGCAACGGCTATTTCAACGGCGAGGACGTCCGGCTTGACGGCGCGATCCGCATGCAGCCGCGCTGATCGACGGGGGATGACATGAACTTCGATTATTCCGACGAGCAGAAGATGCTGAAGGACGAGGCACGAAAGTTCCTCGACGCCAAATGCCCGCCCGCGGTCGTACGCGGCGTGCTCAACCACGCCGATCGCGCCTATGACGAGGCCTTGTGGCGCGGAGTCGCCGAACAGGGCTGGCTCGGCGCGGCGATCCCCGAGGCGCATGGCGGGCTCGGGCTCGGCCATGTCGAACTGTGCGCGCTAGCGGAGGAACTGGGACGCGCCTGCGCGCCGATCCCGTTCGCCTCGACCGTCTATTTCGTCGCCGAGGCGCTGATGCTGTTCGGCTCCGAGGCGCAACAGACGAAATGGCTGCCGCGCATCGCCGCGGGCGCGGTGATCGGCGCGTTCGCAACGAGCGAGGGACCGGGGCCGACGACACCGCGATCGGTCCGCACCAGCGTGTCGGGCGGGCGTTTGTCGGGGGTGAAGATCCCGGTCACCGACGGCGACGTCGCCGACCTGATCGTCGTGCTGGCGGGGGACGGGCTCTACCTGGTCGAGCGCGGCGAGGGCGTTGCCGCCGAGGTGCTGACGACGCTCGACCCGACGCGCTCCGCGGCGCGGCTGACCTTCACCGATGCCCCGGCCGAGCGGCTGGGCGACGAGGACGGCTTCACCGCGACCGAGCGGGTGCTCGACCGCGCCGCGGTGCTGCTCGCGTTCGAGCAGATCGGCGGCGCGGACAAGGCGCTGGAGATGGCGAAGGGCTATGCGCTCGATCGCTATGCCTTCGGGCGGCCGATCGGCGGCTATCAGGCAATCAAGCACAAGCTGGCCGACGTGTACGTGAAGAACGAGATCGCGCGCTCGAACGCTTATTACGGCGCCTGGGCATTGAACGCGCGCGCCGCCGAACTCCCGCTCGCCGCCGCCACCGCGCGTGTCGCGGCGAGCGAGGCGTTCTGGTTCGCATCGAAAGAGAACATCCAAACGCACGGCGGCATCGGCTTTACGTGGGAGGCCGACCCGCAGCTCTATTACCGCCGCTCACGCCAGTTGAGCCTGGTCGCGGGCGCGCCGGCGCAGTGGCGCGAGCGGTTGGTGGCGCAGCTCGAGATGAAGAACGCGGCCTGAAGGGAAAAGCGACGATGGACTTCAACGACACGCCCGAGGAAGCCGAGTATCGCGCCGCCGCGCGCGCCTGGCTCGACACCAACGTGCCCGAACACAAGGCGATGCCGCACGACGATGACCTAGCGGCGGCGCGCGCGTGGCAGGCGCGCAAGGCCGCGGCAGGCTACGCGCAGATCACCTGGCCCAAGGAATGGGGCGGCGGTGGCGGCACCCCGATCCAGAGCGTGATCTTCGGGCAGGAGGAGGCGCGCTACCCGGTGCAATACGGTTACTTCACTATCGGGCTCGGCATGTGCGTGCCGACCGTGATGGCGTTCGCCGACGATGCCACCAAGCAGCGCTTCGTCGGCCCGGCGCTGCGCGGCGAGGAGATTTGGTCGCAGCTTTTCTCCGAACCCGCCGGCGGATCGGACGTGGCGGCGATCCGCACGCGCGCGGTGCGCGACGGCGACGACTGGGTCGTCAGCGGGCAGAAGGTGTGGACCTCGGGCGCGCATTATTCCGACTTCGGCATCGTGCTGGTGCGCACCAATCCCGACGTGCCCAAGCACAAGGGACTGACGATGTTCTGGCTCGACCTGCGCAGCGCCGGCGTCGAGATCAGGCCGATTCACCAGATGTCGGGCGGGTCGAACTTCAACGAGGTCTATTTCACCGACGTGCGCATCCCCGACGCGCAGCGGCTGGGGAAGGTCGACGACGGCTGGCGCGTCGCGCTCGTCACGCTGATGAACGAACGGCTCGCGGTCGGCGGTGGCGGCGGCGCGGGCCCGAAGGAAATTCTGAAGCTCGCGCGCGACCTCGACGCGGGCGAGGGGACGCTGCTGCAGGACAAGGCGTTCCGGCAGAAGCTCGCCGACTGGTACGTCCAGGCCGAGGGGCTGCGCAACACGCGGATGCGCACGATCACCGCGCTCAGCCGCGGGCAGACGCCCGGTCCCGAAAGCTCGATCGGCAAGATCATCGCCGCCAACCAGTTGCAGGACATCGGCAACAGCGCGGTCGAAGCGGAGGATCAGTTCGGGATCATCAACGACGCCGCGGTGTCGCCGATGCGCGCTTTGTTCCAGTCGGCGGTGATGAACGCGCCGGGCCTACGCATCGCGGGGGGCACCGACGAGATATTGAAAAACATCATCGCCGAACGCGTGCTCGGCCTGCCGGGCGAAATCCGCACCGACAAGGAGGCCGCGTTCCGCGATCTGCCCGCCGGGCGCTGACGCCCATGCGGGCATAATTACGCGACATTTCACCGCTAGCGCCGACGCACCCGCCGATCGGGCAAGGGAGTGTGGCGTTGCGATTGTTCCTGTTGCTGGCGAGTACCGCCGCTGTTCCCGCATTTGCGCAAACGGCGCCGCAGCTTTCTCCTGCTCCCGCACCGGCGCAGCCGGCACCCGCGGATGCGCCGACGCCCGCGACAACGGCGGAACAGGCGCCTGCCGTCCCCGCCGCGACACCGCCCGCCGGCTCCCCCAGCGAAGCCGGCGCCGCTTCACCCGACGCGCAGGGTGAGGCGGGCGAGGGCGAGGACATCGTCGTCACCGGGCGCAAGCCGGTCGGCAGCGTCGTCGGCGACATTCCCCCCGAACAGACATTGTCCCCCGCCGATATCCGCAGCTACGGCGTCAGCTCGGTTGCCGACCTGCTGACCGAGCTCAGCCCGCAGACGCGCTCGGGCCGTGGATCGGGCGGCGCGCCGGTGGTGCTGCTCAACGGCCGGCGGATCGGCGGCTTCTCCGAAATCCGCGACCTGCCGACCGAGGCGATCCTGCGGGTCGAGATCCTGCCCGAGGAGGTCGCGCTCAAATACGGCTACCGCGCCGACCAGCGCGTCGTGAACTTCGTGCTGCGCCCGCGTTTCCGCGCCTATACCGGCGAGTTGATCGACACGCTTGCGACCGACGGCGGGCGCAACCAGCCCGGTGCCAAGGCCGACTGGCTGCGCATCCAGCGCACCGGGCGCACCAGCGTCCACCTGGAATATGATCAAGCGAGCGCACTGACCGAGGCGGAGCGCAGCATCGTCCAGGCGCAGAGCGGGGCGTCGAGCGCGGGCACCGTCACCTTGGCCGATGGCACCACGCTCGGCGCACCCGCCTCGGCGGCGAACGGCGCGGTGGCCGCGGGTGATTTCCTCACAACCGTCAGCCCGGTCGATCAGTCGCGCTTCCGCACCTTGCTGCCCGAAACCAGGAGCTTTCAGGCGAACGGCGTCTATGCGACCAGCCTGAGCGAGCGGATCGGCGCGACCTTCAACGCGCGCGTCCAGCATGACGTGAGCGATGCGGACCGCGGACTGGTGACGGGAAACTTCCTGCTGCCCGTCGGCAATCCTTTCTCGCCTTTCGACAGCGAAGCGCGGGTCAGCCGCGCGTTTCCCGATCTCGGCGTGCTCGGCCAGCATGTCGAGAGCACCGACGCGCATCTGGGAGCGAGTGCCAACGGCGATCAGGGGCGCTGGCGCTGGACCGTCAACGCCAACGCCGATTACAGCGCCAGCAATACGCGCAGCCAGACCGGGCTCGACACCACCGCGTTCCAGGCGCTGCTGACCGCGAGCGACCCCGGCGCCAATCCGTTCGGCGCGTTTGATCTGGTGCGGGCGCCCGACAATCTCGGCCGCTCGCGGTCGACCAACCTCGCGTTCGACACGCTGGTGACCGGGCCGGTGTTCTCGCTGCCCGCGGGTGATGCCAACACCAGCATCCGTATCGGCGCGTCGAGCGCCGATTTCACCAGCCGCTCGACGCGCGCGGGCGTGACGCAGCCCGCCGACATCTCGCGCGACATCGGCAACGCGCAGGTCAATCTCGACCTGCCGATCGCCAGCCGCACGCGCGGGGTGCTGAGCGCTATCGGCGATTTCTCGTTGAACGCCAATGTGGCGGCGGATCATCTGTCGGACTTCGGCACGCTCTGGACGCTCGGCTACGGCGCCAACTGGTCGCCGCTACGGGGTGTGCGGCTGATCTACTCGGTCACCAACGAGGACGAGGCACCCTCCGCGCAGCAGCTCGGCAATCCGCAGGTGCCGACCGCGGGTGTGCGCGTGTTCGATTACGTCCGCGGGACGACCGCGACCGTCACCACGGTGACCGGCGGCAACCCGTTCCTGCGCGCCGACGAGCGCCACGTGACCAAGCTGGGCGCGACGCTCCAGCCCTGGTCAGATCGCGACATCAATTTCATCGCCAATTACGTCACCGAACGCGTCGACGATCCGATCGCGAGCTTTCCTGCCGCCAGCGCCGCGATCGAGGCGGCGTTTCGCGATCGCTTCACGCGCGTGAACGGCGAATTGGTGCGGCTCGACACCCGGCCGGTCAATTTCGCCCGCAGCGAGCGGTCGGAGCTTCGCTACGGCTTCAACGTCTCGTTCAAGTTGAAGTCCAAGATACAAAAGGAGCTGGAGGCGTTTCGCGCCGGAACCGGGCCCAACCCGTTCGCAGGGCTGCGCCCGCCCGGCGGGCGCCGTCGCGACGGTGAGGGTGCGCCGCCCGATGCGACCCGCCCCGACGGCAGCGGCGCGCGCGCGGCGGCGAACGGCGGCGAGCAACCCCGCAGCGGCGACGCGCCGGGTGGCGGACGCGGGCCCGGCGGCGGCTTCGGTGGTGGTCGCGGTGGTTTCGGCGGCGGGCGCTTCGGCGGCGGCGGCGGGGCGGCCGCCGGGGGCCGCGTGCAGTTCGCGCTCTATCACACCTGGCACTTCACCGACCGCGTGACGATCGCCGACGGCGGCCCGGTCCTCGACCTGTTGAACGGCGACGCGATCGGCGGATCGGGCGGACAATCGCGGCACGAGCTCGAGGGCCAAGCGGGTTACTCGAACAACGGCCTGGGCGCGCGCGCGTCGCTCAACTTCCAGAGCGCGACGCGGATCAACGGCGGGACGCCCACCAGCCCACAAACACTCGATTTCGGCAGCCTGACAACGGTCAACCTGCGGCTGTTCGCCGACTTCGGGCAGCGGATCGACCTGATCCGCGCGCATCCGTGGCTGCGCGGCACGCGCGTCACCTTGTCGCTCAACAACGCGTTCAACCAGCGCCAGCGCGTCACCGACCAGACCGGCACCGTGCCGATTGGCTTCCAGCCGGGCTACCTCGACCCATTGGGCCGGACGGTGCGGCTGTCGATCAGAAAGCTGTTCTTCTAAAGTCCGACCTTGGCGGCGAGCCAGCGCGCCGCCGCCTCGGGCGTCGCCTTGTTCGCGTCACGATCGACCATGTAGTTCGCCTCACGCATCGCGGCGACGTTGATACGGCCGATGAGTGGGCGCAGCGCGGCGAGGAAGCGCTGATCCCTCGTACGCTTGGGCGCGACGAGCAGGATCGCGTCGTAGCCGGGGATCGCGCGGCGAGGGTCGGTGAGCGTCACCAGTCGGTCGGCGGCGATCCGACCGTCGGAGGAGAAGGCGCTGATCACGTCGGCGCGCCCGCTCTCCAGCGCGCGGTACATGAAGGTCGGGCTGTACGGCGTGGCAGCGGCGAACCGCATCGGATAGGCGCGCTGGATCGCGGCCCATTCGGCACGGTCGAGAAATTCGAGGTCGGCGCCGAGCTTCAACTGCGGCGAGGCGGTGGCAAGGTCGGTGAGCGACGCGATGCCGCGCTGGCGCGCGTCGTCGCCGCGCATCGCAAAGGCATAGGCGTTCTCGAACCCGAGCGATCCGACCAGCCCGACGCCGCGCGTGCGGCCCGCCCATGCGGCGATCGCGCGCACCTGCTCAGCCCGTGGCGGCACGTCGGTACGCTTCATCTCGCCCGCCCAGATCGTGCCGGCATAATCGACGTAGGCGTCGATCTCACCCCCCGCCACCGCGCCGAACGCGACCGCGGAGCCGAGCCCGTCGCGGTACTGGACGGTGTAGCCTGCTTTGCTGAGCCGATCGCCGATCAACCGCGCGAGGATGTACTGCTCGGAAAAATTCTTGGCGCCGATCACCACCACGCGGTCGCCGCCGCGCGCCCACAGCGGTGTACTCGCCGCGACGGTCGCCGCCGCCAGCGCTGCCACCGCACCCCAGGTCAGCCAGCCGCGCCGCGTCCGCGCACCATGTTCGGCCAGTCCCAGCAACGCATCGACGCCGAGCGCGAGTGCCGCCGCCGACACGCACCCCGCAATCACCAGCGTCCACGCCTGCGTCTGCAACCCCGCGAAGATCAGGTCGCCGAGACTTGGCTGGCCGACCGTGGTCGACAGCGTCGCCGCGCCGATCGTCCACACGGCCGCGGTGCGGATGCCCGCCATCGCAACCGGCAGGACGAGCGGTATCTCGACCAGCCTGAGCTTCTGCGCCGGCGTCATTCCTACGCCGTCCGCCGCCTCCAGCACCGCCGGGTCGATCCCCGTCAGCCCGGTCACCAGATTGCGGATGATCGGCAGCAGCGCGTAGAGCGTCAGCGCGAGCAGCGCGGGCAGGAAGCCGAGCGCGGGCACGCCGCCGCCGACCACGCCCGACACCCACAGCAAGACGGGGTAGAACAGCGCCAGCAGCGCGAGGCTGGGGATCGTCTGCACCAGGCTCGCGAACCCCAGCGTCACCCGCGCCACGCGCGGGCGCCTGGCCGACCACCAGCCGAGCGGCAGTGCGAGCCCGAGTGCCAGCACCAGCGCGCTGACGCCAAGCAGCAGGTGCTGCGCGGCGAGCGCGGGCACGCGGGCGAAGGCGTCGCCCATCAGCGCGGCCCCCCTTGCGCGAGCGCCGCGATCCGCTCCGCCTGTGCGCGCGGCACCGCGACCAGCGCCTGCGCCGTGTCGCCGCCTTCACCGCGCATCAGCGCCGCGGGCGTGGTGTCGGCGGCGATGCGCCCGTGCTCCATCACCAGCACGCGCTCCGCGTCGAGCAGCGCCTCGGCCATGTCGTGCGTCACCATCAGCACGGTGAGCCCGCGCGCGCGCTGTAACCGCGCGATCGTCTGCCCCAGCGTATCACGCGTGACCGGATCGAGCGCACCGAACGGTTCGTCCATCAGCAGCAACCCGGGATCGGTCGCCAGTGCGCGCGCGACGCCGACGCGCTGGCGCTGCCCACCCGACAGTTCCGCCGGCATCCGCCGACCGAGCGCACGCGGCAGCTCGACCGTGTCGAGCAAGGCGTCGACGCGCGCGGGATCGCGCCGACGCTCGAGCTTCAGCGGGAGCGCGATATTCTCCGCCACCGACAGATGTGGGAACAACCCGACGTTCTGGAACACGTAGCCGATCCGACGCCTGACCTGCCACGCTGGCCCCTCGCTCACGTCCGCGCCGTCGATCAGCACGCGGCCGTCGCTCGGCTCGATCAGCCGATTGACCGTTTTCAGCAGCGTCGACTTGCCCGATCCCGACGCGCCCACCAGCGCGACGAAGCTGCCCGCCGCGATCTCGCACGACACCGCGTCGACCGCGACCGTGCCGTCGGCGTAGCGCTTGCTCACGCGCTCGAACGTCACCGCAGGTCCGGATGGCGGTTGCCCGGATTTCTCTGGCATCGCCCGCGACGATGCGGGAAGGATGCGCGCGGAACAAGAGTGGAGAGGGCATGAAGGCGATCCTGATCACCGGCGGCGGTTCAGGGATTGGGCGGGCGGTGGCGCAGTTGTTCGCGAACAAGGGCTGGCGCGTCGGATTGGCCGATGTCGACCGCGGCGGCCTGCGCGACACCGCCGCGCTGCTGCCGCCTGAGCGCACCAGCACGCACCAGATGGACGTGCGCGACCCCAGCGAGTGGGAGCATGTGCTCGACGAGTTCGCGAGCATGAGCGGCGGTCGGCTCGACGTCTTGTTCAACAATGCCGGCATCGCGCTCGGCGGGCCGTTCGGCGAGCTGTCGCTCGACGCGCTCGACCGCGTGATCGACATCAATTTCCGCGGCGTCGCTTACGGCGCGCGCATGGCCTATCCCTATCTCAAGGTGACACCGGGCTCGTGCCTGCTCAACACCGCCTCGGCGTCGGCGATCTACGGCTCGGCCGGGCTCGCGGCCTATTCGGCGACCAAGTTCGCCGTGCGCGGGTTGACCGAGGCGCTCGATGCCGAATGGGCGGCGGATGGCATCAAGGTGCGTGACCTGATGCCCGGCTTCGTCGACACCGCGCTTCTCAACACCGGACTGCCCGGCACCAACCGCAGCGTGCGCGAAGCGGTGGTCGCGGCCAAGCTGGAGTTCACACCCGTAGAGACGGTGGCCGAGGCGGCATGGGACGCGGTGCACGGCGACAAGCTGCACGCGGTGATCGGCCCGACCGCGCGACGGCTGTCGTTCGGCGCGCGCTGGATGCCGGGCCGCGTCCGCCGCATGATGACCGCGCGCGCGCTCGGCTAGTAGCAGGCGAGCTCGCCGCTCGCATCCGCGACGCAGCGGCGTATCGGCGGCGCGCCGGCGGGGCGGGGTGCAGTCGGTACCCGCACGCGCGGACGTGGGCCAGGCAGCGGCGGATCGATGCGCTGCAACTCGATTCGCGGCGCCGAAGGTGAAATCGGTGACGGCATCGGCGCAGGCGCGGGTGCGGCCGCGACGGCCGGGCGCGGCTCGGCGGTGGCCGGGCCGACATCGGCGAACCAGGACGGTGCGTCGGTCTCGATCGCGAGATCGAACGTCTGCAGATAGCCCGCATCACGGCCGACCCGCGCCGGGTCGAGCGTCAGCAGCACGACGTCGACGCCGCCCGGACTGCGCCGCAGCATGAACTGCCCGCGATAGCGGATCGGCGAGCGTAGCTTGACCGCGGGCTCCAGCCGTCGCGCCTGCCCGAACTCGGCCGCCAATTGCGTGAAATCGAGGATCGTGCGCGACAACCGCTTGGACGCCGCGCAGTCGAGCCCCGACGCGCCGGGATTGAGCGCGAGCCTGGGATCGAGCGCGAACGGGACCGTCAGCCCGTTGCCGCCCGGCGCGATGGTCGAAGCGGTGTCGTCCAGCCGCAGGTCGCCCGGCGCGACCGGCACGCCGAGCGTCGCCGCGGTCCCGATCCGGGACAGTGTCAGCCGCAGCTCACCGCTCACCTTGCCCACCGCCAGCCGCTGCTGTCGCGCATAATCGGAATAAGCGAAGTCGAGGTAATCGCACTTCACTTCGTTCAGCAGCGTCGCCACCGGTACGAGCGCAACCGGCGGGGTCGGGGCAGGAGCGACCGGACGATCCCGCGCCTCACCCGCCGACGTCGCGCATATCAGCGCGAAACCGCCGATCACGTGCGCGGCGGCACGCCGCGTGGCGCGCCTCGAAGTGGAGCCGATCATCGTACACCCCCGCTCCCCTCGCGCGCTGCCCCGTGCCGCGCGCGAGCGTTGATGATTCGTTAACGATGGTCGGGAAACTGTACGCCCCCGTCAACCGGGCGCGTGCGGCGCGCTTGACCCGAGTTTCAGCCGCCCAGGATGTCGTCGATCGCGCCCGCCAGTTCGATGTCGCGCGACGACAGCCCGCCCGCGTCGTGCGTCGTCAGCAGGATTTCGACCCGGTTGTAGACGTTCTTCCACTCGGGATGGTGGTCGGCGCGTTCGGCAAGCAGCGCGACCTGCGTCATGAATCCGAATGCTTCGGCGAAGTCGGTGAACACGATCGTGCGCGTGATCGCGTCGCGCGATTCCTCGAAATCCCACTCGGGCAGCGCATCCAGCGCGTCGGCGCGCTCGGCCTCGCTCAGTTGCTCGATCATGCCCTCGTCTCCCTGCTTGCCGGCCGAACCTCCCCCCGCCTATGGCGAGCGCGATGGAGCGGCAAGAGGTCTTGGGCGCGGCACCCACCGCCGAGGTGATCGAGGCTTATGCGCTGGGCGTGATCGCGCGACTGCCCGCCGCCTTTCGGCAGCATCTGCGCGACGTGGTGCTGCTGGTCGAGGAGGAAGCCGACGCCGAGATGCTGGCGAGCGTCGGGCTCGATCATCCACTCGACCTGACCGGCGTCTATGTCGGGCGGCCGGTCGGGGAGAAGTCGTCGCTCGACAGCGGCGCGTTGCCCGACCGCATCCACCTCTATCGTCAGGCGATCCTCGCCGAATGGTGCGAGTCGGGGGTGCGGCTCGATGATCTCGTCGCGCACGTCACGGTGCACGAGATCGGACATCATTTCGGCTTGAGCGACGATGACATGCACGCGCTCGAAGACGCGGTGGCGGATTGAGCGACGCGCTGGTCGTCGACCGCCTCGTCGTCGCGCGCGGCGAGCGGCGGTTCGCGCCCGTCACGTTCACCGCGCGTGCAGGCGACGCGGTGCTCGTCACCGGACCCAATGGCGTCGGCAAGTCGAGCCTGCTGCGCGTGCTCGCCGGTCTCGGGCGCGTCGGCGAGGGGAACGTCGTGCGACCCGCGGGCGGTGTCGCGCTGATGGACGAGGCGCACGCACTCGACCGCGCACTGCCGCTTGCCGCCGCGCTGCGTTTCTGGGCGAGACTCGATGCCCCCTTCCTGCACGATCAGCCCGAGCCGGCGACCCGCGTCGCCGCCGCGCTGGCGGACGCCGCGCTCGCCGATCTCGCCGACGTGCCGGTGCGGCTGCTCTCTGCCGGGCAGCGCCGCCGCGCCGCGCTCGCGCGCGTGGTGGCGAGCGGCGCGAGCTTGTGGCTGCTCGACGAGCCGGGCAATGCACTCGATGCCGCCGCGCTCGATCGGCTGTCGACGCTGATCGGGCGACACCGGGCGCGAGGCGGGATCGTCGTCGCCGCGACGCACCAGCCGCTCGCATGGCCGGGCGCTCAGCAGGTGCGGCTGTGATCGCGCTCGTCTGGCGCGACCTGCGGCACGGCTATGCGGGCGGTGGCGCGACGTTGGTGGTCGCCTTCTTCCTGCTCGTCGCGATCCTGTTCCCCTTCGCGATCGGCCCCGACACCGCGCTCCTGTCGCGCATTGGCGGCGGGGTGATCTGGGCGGCGGCCCTGCTCGCCGCGCTGATGCCGGTCGAGCGGCTGGTCGCGCCCGATCTCGAAGCGGGGGTGCTCGATCAACTGGCGGTGCGCGAGCAATCGCTGGCGGCGGTCGCCGCGGCAAAGATGCTCGCGCACTGGCTCGCCTTCGCGCCGCCGCTGATGCTCGCCGCGGTGATCGCGGGCGGATTGCTCGACCTGTCCAGCGACACGCTGCTGCTGGTCGAGGCGGGGCTGCTGCTCGGCACGCCGGGGCTCGCCGCGCTCGCGGTCGCGACCGCCGCGCTGCTGGCGGGCGCACGCGGGGCGGGGGCGGTCGCCGGGCTCGTCATGCTACCGCTCGCGGTGCCGCTGCTGATCTTCGGCGCGGGTTCAATCACCGGCGGGGCAGGCGGTCTGAAGCTGCTCGCCGCGACCAGCCTGCTGCTCGTCGCCGGCGCGCCCTTCGTCGCGGGTGCGGCGATCCGCGCGGCGATGGAATAAGCTGGCGCCTTAGCGGCTCCAGCGCGCCCAGATCGCGGTCGGCAGCGTCAGCCCGCGCGCTTCCTCGCGTACCGCCAGTTCCCCCGCCTCGACCGTGCCCGGCAGGTCCGCGAACGCCTGGCGCAGCATCTCGCCGATCGCCAGCGCCGACATCCGCACCGCGTAGACGGTCAGGAACAGGTAGCGCGAGTTCGCGTCGAGCAGTTGCCGGCAGTCGGCGATCAGCCGCGGCAGATCCTCTTCCAGCCGCCACACCTCGCCCGTCGGCCCGCGCCCGTATTTGGGTGGATCGAGCAGGATACCGTCGTAACGGCGCCCGCGCCGGACCTCGCGCGCGATGAACTTCGACGCATCGTCGATGATCCAGCGCGTCGGCGCGTCGGACAGCCCCGAGAGCGCCGCATTGTGGCGCGCCGCCTCGACCGACTTCTTGGACGCATCGACGTGGACCATCTTGGCGCCGATCGACGACAGGGCGAGCGTGCCGACTCCGGTGTAGCCGAACAGATTGAGGCATTCGGGGTTATCCGCGCCTTCGAGCTGCTGGCGCATCCACACCCATACCGGTGCCATGTCGGGGAAAAATCCCAGGTGGCGAAACGGCGTGTTCTGCGCGTTGAAGCGCGCCTCGTGCCACTCCAGCGTCCATCCGTCCGCGGGCACGCGCTTGGTAAAGCGCCACTGCCCGCCGCCGTCCTCGTCGCTGCCGGGAACGAACTCGCCGTGTGCGTCCCAGTCGGTGCTGGCGGGTGCCCACAATGCCTGCGGTTCGGGCCGGATGAAGCGGTAGCGCCCGTAGCGTTCCAGCTTGCGGCCGTGGCCCGAGTCGATCAGCCCGTAATCGCTCCAGGGCTCGCCGATCAGCGTCTCGAGCTTCATCGCGCTACCGCCCGCTCGGCGATATAGGCGCTGACTGCGGCGTAGCTGGCGTCGAGCACGTCGAAGCGCTCCTCGCGCTCGAACAGGTCGCCGACACGCGCGGGCAGGCCGGGACGCGTGCCGGTCGCGCGCTCCACCGCGTCGCGGAACTTCGCCGGGTGCGCGGTGGCGAGCGTCACCATCGGCACGTCGCTTGCGTGGCGCTGCGCCGCGGCGAGTGCGATCGCGGTGTGCGGATCGAGCGTCTGGCACGCATGTTCGTGCGCCCAGCGCATCGCCAATGCCATCTCGTCAAGGTCGACGCGCTCGGCGGTGAACAGCCCCGCCGCGCCTTGCGATTGCGCGTTGGTCAGCCGCATCGCGCGGCTTCCTTCGAACCCGCGCATCTGCGCCGCGATCGCCGCTCCGTCGCGGTTGCCGAGATCGAACAGCAATCGCTCGAAATTGCTCGACACCTGGATGTCCATCGACGGCGTCGGCGTCTGCACCACCTCGCGGCTCGAATAGTCGCCGGTGGTGAGCGCGCGCGCGAGGATGTCGTTGACGTTGGTGGCGACGATCAGCCGGGCGACCGGCAGCCCCATCTTCGCCGCGACATAGCCGGCGAACACGTCACCGAAATTGCCCGTCGGCACGCTGAACGCGACCGCGCGCTCAGGCGCGCCGAGCCGGACCGCGGCGTAGAAATAATAGACCACCTGCGCCATCAACCGTGCCCAGTTGATCGAATTGACCGCGGACAGGTGGAAGCGGCCGGCAAAGGCGGGATCGTTGAACATCACCTTCACCAGCGCCTGCGCCTGGTCGAAATCGCCACGGATCGCGATGTTGTGGACGTTGGGCGCACCCACCGTCGTCATCTGCCGCCGCTGCACGTCGCTGACGCGGCCCTCGGGGTGGAGCATGAAGATGTCGACGCCCGCGCGCCCCGCCACCGCGTCGATCGCCGCCGACCCGGTATCGCCGCTGGTCGCGCCGACGATCGTCAGGTGATCGCTGCTGCCGGTCAGGAAGCGTTCGAACAGCAATCCGAGCAACTGCAACGCCACGTCCTTGAACGCGAGTGTCGGGCCGTGGAACAGCTCGAGCAGCCACTGGTCGTGATCGAGCTGGACGAGCGGCGTGACCGCGGCGTGCGAGAAGCGGCCGTATGCCTGCGCACACAGCGCGTGCAGCTCGTCGCGTGTCATCACGTTCCCGACAAACGGCATCATCACCGCGACCGCGGTGTCGACGTACGACAGCCCGGCGAGCGCGGCGATCTCGTCCCGGCTGAACGTCGGCCACGTTTCGGGCACGTACAACCCGCCATCGCTGGCGAGTCCGGCGAGCGTGACCTCGCGAAAGTCGAGTGCGGCCGCCTGGCCGCGCGTGCTGACGTAGCGCATGGCCGCGCGGGGTAGCCCTAAGCCCCTGGCCCCGCAACCGGCGCGCGACGCCGGAGCACCGCGACCGCGTAGATGATCGCGGCGACGGCGGCGAACAGGAACCATTGGACGCCATAGGCCAGGTGATTGTTGGGCACGACGCCGACGTCGGGCCGGGTGTTGGCAGAAAGCCCCGCGACCGGGCGATCGGCGACCAGCAGCATCTCTTGCGGCGCATGGTCGAACAGCCCCGCGATCAGCGGTCGGGCGTCGGGCGCGTGGCTGATGAAACCCGACACCGCGCCGCCGCGCCAGTCGACCCGCTTGTTCGGATCGCGCGTGGTGCCGAGCTGCACCTTGACGCCCGGCCCTTCCGCGCCGGTGCGGCACGCCGCGATCAGGCGAAAACCCGCGTTGCCCGCGCCCGCGCGCGTGATCGTGACGGGTGACAGGCAGACGATGCTGCTGCGGCGGAACAGCAAGGTGTCGTCGCTCTGCCGCGGAAAAGCGACCGGGGGCTTGGCGGGATTGCCCGCGAGCTGCGCCAGATAGGCTTCCTTCTCGGGTAGGCGAACCGTGATCTGCCAAATGCCGAGCGCGATCATGCCGCACACGGCGAGCACGACGATGATGGTGGGGACGACCGGTATGCGCTTCATCACGTGCGCCTCTTACCCCGCCATGCCCGACGCGTCGCGCAACAAAGAAGGGGTGCGGCTCGCATCCGAACCGCGCCCCCTTGTCGAGCCGATGACCGGTCGATCAGCCGCCGTGGACCGGCGCGCCCCAGCCGCCCCAGACGTAGATCGTGACGAACAGGAACAGCCACACCACGTCGACGAAATGCCAGTACCAGGCCGCCGCCTCGAACCCGAAATGCTGCTTCGGCGTGAAGTCGCCCTTGTAGGCGCGGATCAGGCACACGATCAGGAAGATCGTACCGACCAGCACGTGGAAACCGTGGAATCCCGTCGCCATGAAGAACGACGCACCGTAGTTGAGGCCCTTGAACGGGAACGGCGCGTGCATGTACTCATACGCCTGGATCGAGCTGAACAGCACGCCGAGCGCGACCGTCAGCCACAGGCCCTTCAACACGCCGTCGCGGTCGCCGACACCCAGCAGACCCCAGAAACCGCGCTTCACCCCGCCGCGCTGGTTGTGGATCAGCGCGTGGTGCGCCCAGGTGACGGTCGTGCCGCTGGTCAGCAGGATCAGCGTGTTGAGCAGCGGCAGCTCGAACGCGTTGATGACTTCCAGCCCCTTGGGCGGCCATTGCGCCGCGATCGCGGCCGCACCCTCGGCGGCGCGCTCGACCTGCCCGTCGACGAAGCTCATCGCGGTCGGGAACAGTGCGAAATCGAAGTACGCCCAGAACCAGCCGACGAAGAACATGACCTCCGAGGCGATGAACAGGATCATGCCGTAGCGGAAATGAAGCTGGACGACCGGGGTGTGATCGCCCGCATGCGCCTCGCGGATCACCTGATGCCACCAGCCCCACATCGTGCCGAGCACGCCGGCCAGACCGATCAGGAACACCCAACCGCCGCCCACCGCGCTGTGCATGTACATGATGCCACCCGCGGCCATGACGAGCGCCATCATCGATCCGATGAGCGGCCACGGGCTGGGTGGAAGGATATGGTAATCGTGGTTCTTCGCGCCGGCCATGCGTGGCATCCCCCTAAAGGCGTTTCTTCACGCTTTAACCCGCCGTTTTGGCAGAATCCACCGGGTAAAACGTGTAGGAGAGCGTGATCGTCTCGACATCCTTGGTGTCGGGATCGGTCAGGATCTTCGGGTCGACGAAGTAGATCACCGGCATCCGCTGCGTCTCGCCGGGTTTGAGCGTCTGCTGCGTGAAGCAGAAACACTGGATCTTGGTGAAATATTTGCCCGCCACCGCCGGCGTCACGTTGTAGGTGGCAGTCCCCGTCACCGCTTGCGCGCCGCGGTTGGTCGCTTGAAAGAACGCCATGTCACGCGCGCCGATGTCGACTTCCTGCTCCTCCTGTTCGGGCGTGAAGCGCCACGGCAGCTTGGGGCTGGTGTTGGCGTCAAACGCGATCCGGATCGCGCGGTGAACGCCGCCCGGCGCCGCGAGCCCGCGGTTGGTGGTGCCGTTCAGCCCGGTTGCCTCGCAGAACAGGCGGTAGAGCGGCACGCTGGCGAAGGCGACACCGGTCATGAAACAGATGCCCAGCACCGCCAGCAGCGCGGTGCGCACCCGCCGGTCGAGCCGTCCGATCACTGCGCCATCCCCTCCCTGATCTTCGCGATGGTAATGAAGAAGGTCAGCACCACGAAGGCGAGCAGCAGCACCGCGGTCACGATCGCGCGCGCCTTCTGCCGCCGCTGGATCAGCTCCTGTTCGTCACTCATGGGTTCATCCGTCATGCAAGCCACCGATCGACGACCAGCGCGCCGAAGATCACGAAAAGATAGATGATCGAATAAGCGAACAACCGCTTCTCCGGCTTCATGCCGGGGGTGTTGCGCCCGATCGTGACGCGTGCGGCGAGTGCGGCGAAGATCGCGGTCAGCGCGATCGACGCGACGCCGTAAAAGGCGCCGGTCAGCCCGAGCGGCCACGGCGCCACCGCCACCAGCGCCATCGGGATCGTGTACAGCCCGATCTGCCGCCGCGTCGCGCGCTCGCCCGCCACCACCGGCAGCATCGGCACCCCGGCCTTGGCGTAATCGGACTCGATGAACAGCGCGAGCGCCCAGAAATGCGGGGGCGTCCACAGGAACACGAGCGCGAACAACAGCACGGGTAGCACCGCGACCTCGCCCGTCGCCGCTGCCCAGCCGATCAACGGCGGAAACGCGCCCGCCGCGCCGCCGATGACGATGTTCTGCGGCGTGCGTCGCTTCAGCCACACGGTGTAGATCAGCACGTAGAACAGGATCGAGACGGTCAGGATCGCCGCGGCGGCCATGTTGACCGCCAATCCCATCAGGATGACCGAGAAAGCGGCGAGCCCGACGCCGAAATGAAGCGCCGACTGCCGGTCCATCCGCCCTGCGGGCAGCGGGCGCTTGGCGGTCCGCTTCATCACCGCGTCGAGGTCGGCTTCGTACCATTGGTTGAGCGCCCCCGCCGCGCCAGCGCCGAGCGCGATGCACAGGATCGCGGTAAAGGCGAGCACGGGCGCGATGCCGCGCGGCGCGGCCAGCATCCCGCACAATCCGGTGAAGACGACCAGCGTCATCACCCGGGGCTTGGTCAGCGCCAGGAAGTCGCGCCAGTCGGCGGGCGGCAACAAGGGAGCGGCAGTGGTCATCGCGAGCCCGCGGCTATACCCGTCGCGGGCGCAGCGCGAAAGGCTCGCTTTTTCGTAGCCTAGTAGGGCGAGTCAACGCCGAGACCCCCTTCTTGAGGAGAGGGTGAGAGGAGAATCAATCGGGCAGCCGCGCGAGCCAGTCGAGCAGCAGCCGGTTGACCTCGGCCGGTCGCTCCTGCTGCGTCCAATGCCCGACGCCGTCCAGGATATGTCCTTCGACCTTCGGCACGTGCGGGCGCATGACCGCGATCGGATCGGCCATCGCGCCAAAGCCGGTGGTCGCCGGGTCCTTGCTGCCGCCGATGAACAAGGCGGGTGCCTCGATCCGGCGGTCCGCGAACTGCTGCTGCCACGCCCAGTCGCGCTCGTGATTGCGATAACGGCTGAGCGGTCCGAAGAAGCCTGAGCGCTCGAACTCGGCGACGTAATAATCGAGATCGGCGTCGCTCAGCCACGCGGGGAACGTGCCGGGATCGACCATCCCTTCCAGCAAGGTCGCGCCTGCCGGCTTGTCGGGCCACGTGCCCGGTGGCGCATCGCCCGAGATCGCGTAATAGAATTTGCGCAGGAAATCGCGCACGTCCGCCTCGGCCTCGCGTTCGGCCGGGCCGACGGCCGCGAACCATTCCTGGTAGAAGAAGCGTCCCTTGTCGGTGAAAGCGCGGCGGAACGTCTCGTTGAAGGGCCGCTTGGCGACGCCGACGAACGGCACCGAGAGCGCGGCGACCGCGCGGAACCGCTCGGGTCGCGACAGGATCGTGTTCCACACGATCGGCGCACCCCAGTCATGGCCGAGCAGGATCGCGGGCGCCCCTGGTTGCAGCGCGTCCGCCACGCCCGCGACATCGGCGGTCAGCGCTTCCATCGAATAGGCCGCCACCTCCGCCGGCTTGTCCGACCCGCCATAGCCGCGCACGTCGATCGCCGCCGCGGTATAGCCCGCATCCGCCAGCACCGGCATCTGGTGGCGCCACGAATACCAGCTCTCGGGAAAGCCGTGGACCATGACGATCAGCGGACCCGACCCCTCCACCGCGACGCGCAACCGTGCCGCGCCCGTGTCGATCATGCAGAAGTCGGGCATCACGCTCTCCTGCGATAAAGATCATCGTACCGGTACGCAGTGAAGCCGAGTTGCGTGCCGAGCGCCAGCACTGACGCGCGTGCATCGTTGTGCGCTCGCGCGCTGCCGGGCCGCCGCGTCAGTCGTACGCGGCGGGCAGCCAGTTGCGCGTCACCAGTACCTCGTCACCGACGCGGACGTTGCGGAACAGGATGCGCGCGAACGGCAGCGGCACGCCGATGCAGCCGTGCGTGACCCAGTCCCATTCGACCTTGCTGCCGTGGATCGCGACATAGCTGCGCGTCAGGCGCAGCGCGTACGGCATCGCCGCATCGTAGCTGCGCGAATATTTGTCGGCGTCTTTTTCCAGGATCGGAAAACGGCCGAGCGGGGTAGGGTTCTCGGGCGGACCTGCGACCGCGAACGAGCGGCCGATCTCGACCCCGCCGCGATAGACGTAGAGCTGACGCCGCGCGACATCGACGACGATGTGGGTGGCACCGGCCGGGGCACCATCGTCGTCCCACACGTAATCGCCCGGCTCGAGCGCGTGGCCGACATCCAGGATCGTGTGAACCGCAGGATCGCCGCTACGATGCGGGATGCCGCGCGCGGCAGCGGCGGAGAGCGGCGCGGCGGCGATCAGCCAGGCGAGCAGGACGGCGCGGATCATGCGCGAAGATCGCGCGAGCGGCGGGCCCGTTCCAGTGGCGCTTTTGCCACGTCCCGTTGCGGCACGCTTCGCGCACGCGTTCACGAGCGCGGGTTCGGTGCGGCCTTCCATCGTCTCGTCACCCCGGACTCGATCCGGCGTCCCGCTGCTTTCCGCGATGGCGGTCAAGAAGCGGGATCCCGGGATCAAGTCCGGGATCACGGTAGCGCATAAAAAACGCCCCGGCGTGGAAGCCGGGGCGCTCGAAGGTTGGTCGATCTATGCCGTCGATCAGTCGATCTTGGGCAGCGTCTCGAACTGGTGGAACGGCGGTGGGCTCGACAGCGTCCACTCGAGCGTGGTCGCGCCTTCGCCCCAGGGATTGTCGGGGGCCTTCTTGCCCGCGATCAGCGACCAGACCACGTTGACGAAGAAGATCGCCATGCCTGCCGCCATGATCATGTAACCGATCGAGGCGACGTTGTTCCAGTGCGCGAAACCGTCCGGATAGTCCGGATAGCGACGCGGCATGCCCTGCAATCCTAAGAAGTGCATCGGGAAGAACATGATGTTCACGCCGACGAAGAATACCCAGAAGTGCGCCTGGCCGAGTGCCTCCGAGTACATCTTCCCCGACATCTTGGGGAACCAGTAGTAGAAGCCCGCGAACAGCGAGAACACGGCGCCGAGCGACAGCACGTAGTGGAAGTGCGCGACGACGTAATAGGTGTCCTGCATGTAATCGTCGACGCCGCCATTGGCGAGCACGACGCCCGTCACGCCACCGACCGTGAACATGAAGATGAACCCGATCGCCCACACCATCGGGGTCGGGAAGCGCAGGCTGCCGCCCCACATGGTCGCGATCCACGAGAAGATCTTGATGCCGGTCGGCACCGCGATCACCATCGTCGCGGCGGTGAAGTACATCTTCACGTTCACCGACAGGCCGGTCGTGAACATGTGGTGCGCCCACACGACGAAACCGACCACGCCGATCGCGACCATGGCGTACGCCATGCCGAGATAGCCGAAGACGGGCTTGCGGCTGAACGTTGCGACGATGTGGCTGATGATGCCGAACCCCGGCAGGATCATGATGTACACTTCGGGGTGGCCGAAGAACCAGAACAGGTGCTGGTACAGCACCGGATCACCGCCACCCGCCGGATCAAAGAAGGTCGTGCCGAAATTGCGGTCGGTCAGCAGCATCGTGATCGCGGCCGCGAGCACCGGCAGCGCCAGGAGCAGCAGGAACGCGGTCACGAGCATCGCCCAGGCAAACAGCGGCATCTTGTGCAGCGTCATGCCCGGGGCGCGCATGTTGAAGATCGTGGTGATGAAGTTGATCGCCCCCAGGATCGAGCTCGCGCCCGCCAGGTGGAGCGACAGGATCGCCATGTCGACGCTCGGTCCCGGCTCACCGTAGGTGGAGAGCGGCGCATAGACGGTCCAGCCGGTACCCGCACCGCCGAAGAAGGGCGAGGCGAGCAGCAGGATGAACGCCGGCACCAGCAGCCAGAAGCTGACGTTGTTCATGCGCGGAAACGCCATGTCGGGCGCGCCGATCATGATGGGGACGAACCAGTTGCCGAACCCGCCGACCATCGCGGGCATGACCATGAAGAACACCATGATCAGGCCGTGCGCGGTCACCAGCACGTTCCACAGGTGAAGCGCCTGATCGAACGTCTGCGTCTGCCCACCGTGAAGCATCGCGACCCAGGTCGGCAGATACTGGATGCCCGGATGCGCCAGCTCGGCGCGCATCAGCCCCGAGATCGCGCCGCCGACGATGCCGGCCACGATCGCGAAGATCAGGTAGAGCGTGCCGATGTCCTTGTGGTTCGTTGACATGAACCACCGCGCGAAAAAGCCCGGCAGATGGTCGGCATGCGCGTCGTGATGATGCGCGTCGTGCGCCTGAAAGGCGGATGGATGGAGTGCGGTGTCAGTCATGGTCAGCGTCCAGCTTCGCCGACGCCACCGGGGTTACCGGTCGCGCCCTGCGGAATGACGGGGGGAGTGGCGGTGCCGTTCTCGGTCGGGCTGGTCAAATTGTCGACGATCGCCGCCTCGGACGCGACCGTTGCCGAATTGTCCGAGCCCGGCTGCGGGATCACCGCGTCGGACGGCTTGCCCGGCGTCGGCATCGTGCCGCCCTTGGCGCGGACCCAGGCGGCGAACTGCGCCGGCGACACCGCCTCAACCGCGATCGGCATGTAAGCGTGACGCGCGCCGCACAGCTCGGAGCACTGGCCGAAATAAAGGCCGGGCTTGTCGATCGTGAAGCTCGTTTCGTTCAACCGGCCGGGGATCGCGTCCAGCTTGATCCAGAACGCGGGCATCGCCCAACTGTGGATCACGTCGTTGGCGGTGGTGATCAGCCGGATCGGCACGCCGACCGGCAGCACGACGCGGTTGTCGGTGGCGAGCAGGCGCGGGCCGTCGGCGTCGGTGCGATACCGCTCGCCCGCGGCCACGTCCTGCTTTTCCTTCAGCAGGTTGGCGGTGATCTCGATCCCGCCGTTGTCCGGGTATTGATAGCTCCAGAACCACTGGTTGCCGATTGCCTTCAACGTCACAGCACCAGCGGGTGCGGGCTTGAACTGCGCCTGCAGCAGCCCGATCGAGGGTACCGCGATCGCGACCAGGATCAGCACCGGCGCCAGCGTCCACACCACCTCGATGAACGTGTTGTGGCTGGTCTTCGACGGGATCGGATTGCGCGCCGCGCGGAAGCGCACCATGACCAGCACCAGCAGCGCCAGCACGAACAGCGACACGATCGTGATCAGCGGAAACAGGATGCGATCGTGAAACCAGTGCGCGCGCAGGCCGTTTTTTGTCACCTGCGGCTGGATGCGCATCAACCCGTCGGTCGGTTGACCGATCATCGGCTTGGCGCTCATCGTCGGCGCACCGTCCTGCGCCAGCTCGAGCGAGGCGGGCGCCTTCTGGTTGAGCACCGCAGGAGCCGCGGCGTTCAAATTGGGTGCGGCAGGATCGGCCGTGTTGGCGGGTTCAAGCGCGCTAGGCGCGCCCGGTTGCGCGGTCTTGATCTCGGGCGCGGCGGCCGGCGTCTGGGCATATGCGCCGCCCCCCGTGCCAAGTCCGAGGCCGGCGAGCGCGAGCCCGCCTGCCAAGATCATCGTCTTCAAGCGGTTCATCGTGCTTCCATCACCCCTGCATCGCGGCACGGGAGCGCCCCCCCAGATACCTTGCGGGCATTCTCGCCCATTACCTCCGCCTATACGCGGCGCCCCCTTTTGCCTCAAGAGGGCGCGATTGCGCGAATTTTCGCAGCTTCCTTGCGTTGCGCCCGCCCCTTCGCACCCGTATCTGCGCCACCAGCAACAGGGACGGAGTGCGCGCGCGATGACCGAGGACGAGGTACTGGCCGAGTTCCGCGCCGCCGACGCGCTGCTCGAAGGCCATTTCATCCTGTCGTCGGGTCTGCGCAGCCCGCGCTACCTGCAATGCGCGCGCGTGCTGATGGACCCGCGCCGTGCCGCGCGGCTGTGCGAGGCGCTCGCCCGGACGATTCCGGCTGATCTGCGCGCCCGCATCTCGGCGGTGGTTGCGCCTGCGATGGGTGGGGTGATCGTCGGCTACGAAATGGCGCGCGCGCTGGGCGTCGAGGCGATGTTCGTCGAACGCCCGAGCGGGACGTTCGAGCTTCGCCGCGGGTTCCGGCTGGCCGAGGGGCAGGAGGTGCTGATGATGGAGGACGTCGTCACCACCGGCTTGTCGAGCCGCGAGGCGATCGCGGCGATCGAGGCGGCAGGCGGGCGGGTGATCGCGGGCGCGGCGCTGGTGGATCGCTCGAACGGTGCCGCCGACATCGGCGTGCCGTTCTTCCCGCTGCTCCGTCTCGACGTGCCGAGCTACGCCGCCGACGCGCTGCCGCCCGAATTGCAGGCGATCCCGGCGATCAAGCCCGGCAGCCGGGCGGCAGCCTGACATGGCGCTGCCGCTGCGTCTGGGCGTCAACATCGACCATGTCGCCACCGTGCGCAACGCGCGCGGCGGCGTGGTGCCCGATCCGGTCCGCGCCGCGCTGCTCGCCGCGTCGGCCGGCGCGGACGGGATCACCGCGCACCTGCGCGAGGATCGCCGCCACATCACCGACGCCGACATCGCGCGGCTGGTCGGCCAACTCGCTGCGCTCGATCGCGCGATCCCGCTCAATCTCGAGATGGCGGCGACCGAGGAGATGCTGGGCATCGCGCTGCGCCACCGTCCGCACGCCGCGTGCATCGTGCCCGAAAAGCGCGAGGAGCGCACCACCGAGGGCGGGCTCGACGTGGCGGGGCAGCACGATGTCCTTGCCCCGATGGTGCGCGCGCTGCGCGAGGCAGGCGTACGCGTGTCGCTGTTCATCGAACCGTCGCCCGAACAGATCGCCGCGGCGGTGTCGCTCGGTGCGCCGGTGGTCGAGCTCCACACCGGTCGCTACGCCGACACCGAGGGCGAGGCGCGCGCCGGCGAGCTGCGCCGATTAAGCGACGCCGCCGCGCTCGCCGCCAAGAACGGGATCGAGGTCCACGCCGGCCACGGGCTGACGTTCGACAACGTCCAGCCGATCGCCGCCATCCCTCAGGTGGTCGAGCTGAACATCGGCCATTTCCTGGTCGGCGAGGCGATCTTCGTCGGGCTGTACGAGAGTGTCCGGCGCATGAAGGCCGAGATGGCGGCCGCGCGATGAGGACGCGCGCTTGATCATCGGATTGGGCTCCGACCTGTGCAACATCGAGCGGATTCAAGCCTCGCTCGATCGGTTCGGCGAGCGGTTCGAGCAGCGCGTGTTCACCGAGGTCGAGCGCGCCAAGGCGGCCAGGCGGCCGTTCACCCGCGCGGGCACGCTTGCCAAGCGCTTCGCCGCGAAGGAAGCATTCTCCAAGGCCGTCGGCACCGGGTTCAAGGCCGGCGTGTTCATGCGTGACATCGGCGTCGTCAACGCACCCTCGGGCGCGCCGACGCTCGCGCTGACCGGCGGGGCAAAGGCGCGGCTCGACGCAATGGTCCCGGCCGGGTATGAAGCACGCATCCATCTGACCTTGACCGACGATCATCCGTGGGCGCAGGCCTTCGTGATCATCGAAGCAATACCCATCGGATAAGCTGACGTGGCCGACGACCTGACGCTCACCCGTGATGTCCCTTCAGGCGACGCGCCGCGCGAGCGTGCCGGGTTCGACTGGTGGAGCGAGGCGAAAGGGCTGTTCTGGCTGGTGCTGGCGGTGCTCGGCTTCCATTCCTTTATCGCCAAGCCATTCTACATTCCCAGCGAATCGATGCTGCCTGGGCTGATGGTCGGCGACCGGTTGGTGGTATCGAAATTCGCCTATGGCTGGTCGTTCGTCTCGCCGACGATCCCCGATCCGGTCGCAATCGCGCGTGACCTGGTGCTGCACCAGCCGGTGGAGAGCTGGTCGGTCCAGCTACCTTTCATTCCCGGGCGCGTGTTCGGCAGCCTGCCCGAGCGCGGCGACGTGGTGATCGTGACCCCGCCCGGATCGTCGAGCGATTACATCAAGCGCGTGATCGGTCTGCCCGGCGACACGCTGGAGGTGCGCGGCGGCGTCGTGTTCCTGAACGGCGTCGCGGTGCCGCGCGGGCCGCTGCACTTCCGCGATCTGCCCGTCGACGCGAACGCGACCTGCGACCCGCTGCAATATCCGGGGGCGCAGCGCGTGCTCGGCGACGGGCGCACCGTCTGTCACTTGCCGATCATCACCGAAACGCTGCCGAACGGCCGCTGTTACGACACCGTCGACCTTCAGCCCGACTCGCCCGGCGACAATTACGGTCCGGTCCGCATCCCTGCCGGGCGCGTGTTTCTGATGGGCGACAACCGTGATCGCTCCGCCGACAGCCGCTTCGCGCTGGGCGGGTTCGAGCGCGGGCTGGGCGGGCCGGTGCCGGTCGAGAACCTGGGTGGGCGCGCGGAGTTCATCACCTTCTCGGTCGATGGCGACGCGACGCTCAACCCGCTGACCTGGTGGTCGTCGCTGCGCGGTGGGCGCGCGGGCACCTCGCTCCATCCCGAGCGCACGCAGTGAGCGACGCCAAGCACGACGACCGCGTCGCGGTCGTATCGGGCGCGAGCCCGCACGAGGTGCGCGATCCGGCAGTGCGCGCCGAGTTGAAGCGGGCGGCGGTGTGGCTGGGCCTCGCCGGCGCGATCGCGCTGGTGGTGTTGCTGATCCAGCCGCTGCTCGTCATCTTCGCCGGGCTCGTCTTCGCCGCTCTGCTCGACGGCGGGGTGCGACTGCTCGGCCGCGTGCTGCCGATCGGGCGCGGGTGGCGGTTGCTGATCGTGTGTCTGCTGACGCTCGCGTTCCTGGTCGGTACCTTTTATCTCGCCGGCGTTCAGATCACGCAGCAGGTGATGCAGTTACGCTCCACCGTCGAGACGCAGGTGGTGCGTCTGTCGGGCTGGCTGTCGTCGCAGGGGCTGATGCCGGGCGCGTCCGATCTGAACGGCATCGCGCGCCAGGCGCTCGGCTCGGTCGGAAAGGTGACCGCGTGGGTCGGCACCGCCTTTGGTGCGCTCACCACCATGTTCATGATCCTGGTGATCGGGTTGTTCGTCGCGATCGATCCGCGCGTCTATGATCGCGGGTTTCAGTGGATGATCCCCGAGGAAAGCCGCGCGGAAGTCGCGATCACGACGCAGCGGACGGCGCGCACGCTGCGCCGCCTGCTCGCCGGGCGCCTGCTCGGGATGGCGTTCGAGGGCGCATTCGTCGGCGTGGCGCTCGCGCTCGCCGGTGTGCCGATGGCGCTGATCCTGGGCATCGTGACGGGGCTGCTCGCCTTCATTCCCAACGTGGGCGCGTTCGTCTCGGGGGCGATGACGATCGCGGTCGGTTTCTCCGCCGGTATGCATACGGGCGTGCTCGCGATCCTCATCTACGTCGCGGTGCAGGTGATCGACGGCTATCTCGTGATCCCGATGGTGGCGAAACGCACCGTTGACCTGCCGCCCGCGCTGACGCTCGGTGCGCAGATCCTCGCGAGCGCGCTGTTCGGGATCATCGGCCTGGCGTTGGCCGATCCGATGACCGCGATGATCAAGGCGGCGATGGAACGCCGCTCGGAGAAGGCCGAGGAACCGGCATGAGCACGATCGTGCTGCACGATTACTGGCGTTCGTCGGCGGCGTATCGCGTGCGGATCTGCCTCAATCTCAAGCGCGTCCGCTACACCTCCGTTGCGGTCAATCTGCTGGACGGGGCGCAGCGAGGAGCGGACAACCGGGCGATCAATCCGCAAGGACTGGTGCCGACGCTGGTGGTCGATGGCCGCATCGTGACGCAGAGTCTCGCCATCATCGACTGGCTCGATGCGACCTATCCCGAACCGGCGATGGTCTCGTCCGATCCCTTCGTCCGCTCGGGTCAGCTCGCACGCGCGCTGGTGGTCGCGGCGGACATCCACCCGATCGACAATCTGCGCGTCCTCAAACGGCTGGAGCAGCAGTTCGGCGCCGATCAGGCCGCGCGCGACGATTGGTACCGCCACTGGGTGGTCGAGGGGCTGACCGCGCTCGAGATCATGGCGGCGGACACGCCCGCGGGGCCGTTCCTGGGCGGTGCGGCGCCCGACATCGCCGACCTCTGCCTCGTGCCGCAGCTCTACAACGCGCGCCGCTTCAACGTCCCGCTCGACGCCTTTCCGCGTTTGTGCGCCGCCGACGCGGCGATGGCGGCGCTGCCCGAGGTCGCGGCCGCGCACCCCGATCGCGTGCCGCACTGAGCCGGGCACGCGCGTGTTGCAGGTCGTAACGGCCTTTTCATCGTCGCCGACATCGCAGCGTCACGCGGCATTGCGACGCCCGGCGTCATGGCGGCGGAGCAGAGGCAGCGGGCGGGTCGCGGCGACCCGGGTGATCGTGGTCCCGTCGACCTTAGTCACGGTGCGCGCATGACCGACGCGGATCAACTGCGCGCGCTGGAGCCGATCCGCCGGCATCGCCCGCGCTGGCCACGCGCGCTCGCGACCGCGCTGACGGGCGTGATGCTGATCGGACTGGCGCACGAGCTGCTCGATCACGGGCTTGCCGGGCTGACACGGATGCTGCCGCGCAACGGCTGGTTTTACCTGTTGTTTCTTTTGTCCTATTTCACCACGCCGATCGTCGATTTCGTGATCTTCCGCCGCTTGTGGCGGGTGCCCGCGCGTGCGTTCGGCGCGTTGAACCTGAAACGCGTCGCCAACGATCTGCTGATCGGCGTGACCGGCGACGCCTATTTCTACGCCTGGGCACGCGAACGGTTGAAGATGGTGACCGCGCCGTTCGGTGCGGTGAAGGATGTCAGCATCCTGTCGGGCCTGGCGGGCAACACCGCCGCGATCCTGCTCGGCGCCATCGCGCTGCCGCTCGGCTACAAGCTGATCGATCCGGACGTGCTGCGCGCGATGCTATGGTCCCTGGGGTTGACCGGATTGGTGGTCGGCGCGGTGCTGTTCCTGTCGCCGATCGTCTTCTCGCTCGCCCGGCGTGAGCTGTGGTGGATCTATCGCTGGTCGCTTTATCGCATCGCGCTGAGCAGCCTGGCGCTCGCGGTCGCGTGGCATTTCGCGATGCCGAGCGTGTCGGTGTTCATGTGGGTATTCCTGATGGCTGGGCGGTTGCTCGTCTCGCGCCTGCCGTTTCTGCCCAACAAGGACCTGTTGTTCGCCAATTTCGCGATCCTGGTGATCGGACACGATCGCGCCTTGTCCGAGTTGATGGCGTTCACCGCCGCGTCAACCTTGCTGGCGCATATCGCCGTTGTCGGCATCTTTGGTGCCGGATTCGTGTGGGAAAGGCTGAAGGCATGGCGAAGGCTCGGGTGAGTTTCTGGCGCGTCGCGCTGATCGCGGCGGCGGGGCTCGCGAGTGTTCCGGCGAGTGCGCAGGTGCTCGGGCCCGATGCGGGGGCGTGCAACGGCGGGCAGGGGCCCGCGATCCTGGCGACGGTCACCGGGTTGAAGGACGCACGCGGCACGATCAAACTCGAGCTTTATCCCGCCAACGAAACCGATTTCCTGGAAGACGACAAGAAACTGCTCGCCGCGGGCAAGGTGTTCCGCCGCATCACGGTGGCGGCGCCTGCGACCAGTGTCGCGCGCCTGTGCATCCGCGTGCCGCGTCCGGGCCGCTACGCCTTGTTCTTCGGCCACGACCGCGACGGCAAGCGCAAGTTCGATTTCTGGAGCGACGGCGCCGGCTTTCCGGGCAACCGCAAGATCGGCCGCTCGCGCCCCAAATTGTCCGACGCGCTGATCCAGGTCGGCGCGGGCGTCATGCAGACCACGATCCGCGCGCAATATCTGCGTGGGCTCGGCGGGTTCGGGTTCTGAGGCGATGCGGATCGTCGAGGTCAACGAACTCTATTCGCCGACCGGCGGCGGGGTCAGGACCTATATCGACGCCAAAATGGCGATCCTGGCCAAACAGGGCCACGAACTGGTCGTGATCGCACCCGGCCGCGCCACGCGGGTCGAGGAACGCCCGACCGGCGGACGCGTCATCTACGTGAAGTCGCCGACCATCCCGATCGACCGCAACTACGGCCTGTTCTGGGACGCCGCGCCGATCCACTCGCTGCTCGACGACCTGCAGCCCGACGTGGTGGAAAATTGCTCGCCGTGGCGCTCGGCCGGGATCGTCGCCGACTGGCAGGGGCCAGCGCTCAAGAGCTGGTTCCTCCACAACGACAATCTGGAAGCCTATCCCAAGCGCTGGCTCGGCCGGCTCGCCTCGCCCGAGCGGATCGAACGCGCCTTTGACTGGTACAATCGCTACCTCGACCGCTGTTTCGAGCGCTACGACACGGTGATCACCAACGGCCCGGTGCTGTTCAAACGCTATCGCGCGCGCGGCGTGCGCGTCGATGCGGCGATCCCGCTCGGCATCGATCGCGTGCGCTTTTCGCCCGACCTGCGCGACGAGGCGCTGCGCGCGTCGATGCTGGCGCAGTGCGGCCTGCCGCCCGACGCCCACCTGCTGCTCGCAGTCGGACGCCACCACCCGGAGAAGCGCTGGCCGACCGTGATCGACGCGGTGCAGCGCGCCGGCGCGCGCGCGCCCGTCGGCATGATGATGCTGGGGCAGGGTCCCGACACCGCCGCGCTCGAGCGGCATATCGGCAGCAGCCCGCACATCCGCCTGTACCGCCCGGTCTACGATCGCCCGCAGCTCGCGACCTTCATGGCGAGCGCCGACGCGTTCATCCACGGCGCGTCGAACGAGACGTTCGGGCTGGTCGCCTCGGAGGCGCTCGCGAGCGGGCTGCCGCTGATCGTGCCCGACGCGGGCGGCGCGTTCGAGGTCGCGCGGCCGACCTATGCCGAGACGTACCGCGCCGGCGACGCCTACGACTGCGCAGCAGCGATCCTGCGGCTGTTCGCGCGCGATCAGGCGCTGTTGCACCGCGCGGCGCGCGTCGCCGCGGCGCACGTCCGTTCGGACGAGCAGCACGCCGCCGATCTCGTCGCCTTCTACGCGCACCGCATCGCCGAGCGCGAAGCAGGTGCACCGGCTCAGGCGAGAAGGTCGGCGTAAGCGACGGGCGCGTGGCCGCGGAACGCAGCAAAGGTCCGGTCGATGCTCGCCATCAGCGCGGGTACGCGCGTGTCACTGGGATGAACCGCGACCCGCACCGTGCGCGTCGGCTGCAACGCGCGGCGCAGCACCGCGGCGGCGGCAAGCGAACTGAACTGCCGCGCGCGCGACCGGCTCGCCCAGGTGATGACCGGCCCTCGCGCGACGATGCGCCCACCCGGCTGCCACACCCGCGCGTGATCCTCCGCCAGCGCGAAGCCCGCGTCGCCGAGCGCGCGGCGCGCGTCATCGGAGTAGAGCCACGCCGGCGCGATGAAACCCGCTGCCCGGCGGCCGATCGTGTCCTCGACCAGCGCCTTGCCGCGCCGCATCCGTGCCAGTGCCTCGGCATGGTCGAGCCCCAGGAACTCGCCCTCGCCCGCGGTCATGTGGCGCGCCTTGAACGCGGCGGTGCCGGCGTGCGCGGACGTGTCGCGGTGGAACCAGCCGTGGACGAACATCTCGACCCCGCGATCCGACCAGGCGCGCAGCCGCGCCTTAAACGCGGGGGTCAGCGGTGCCGCCCCCCAGTGATCGGGCACGACCAGCATCGCCAGCCGCTCGCCGACGTGCGGGTAAAGGTGCGCGAGCAGTTGATCGACCTCGCGCTCGAAGCGCGGCGAGACGTCGTGGATCGAGGCGAGCAGGCGTTTCATCGCCGCCTGCCTTAGCCGATCACGAACGCGGGCGCAGCAAGGCGCTGTCACGATAGCATCATCGATCTGCGGCAAGGGTGATGTCGTAATCGGGGAAGGGACACACGTGACGCTCACCACCACCAGGCGCGCGCTGATCGCGACGGGCACGCTCGGGCTCGGCGCGCTGTCGATCCCCGGCCTGGCGCAAGTCGCACCCATGCTCGGCGCGACCGGCTTCACCCACTCGGTCGCGAGCGGCGAGCCGGGGCAGGACACGATGCTGTTGTGGACGCGCTACGTGGCGCCGCGCGGCGACTCGGCGAAGCTGGTGGTGGAGTTGAGCGAAACGCCCGATTTCGCGCGCGTCGTCGCTACCGGCAGCGAAATCACGGGTCCATGGCGCGACTGGACCACGAAGATCACCGTCTGGGGGCTGAAACCCGGCACGCGCTACCATTACCGTTTCGTCGCGCCCGACGGCACGCGCTCGCCCACCGGCACCACCAGGACGCTGCCGCAAGGCGCGGCGCGCTCGTTCAAGGCGGCGATCTTCTCCTGCTCGAACATGGGCTACGGCTGGTTCAACGCCTATGCGCACGCCGCCGCGCGCGATGATCTCGACCTCGCGGTCCACCTCGGCGATTATTTCTACGAATATTCGCCCGGCACCTATCCACCCGCCAACGTCGCGGTGCCCGGCCGCGTGCCGCAGCCGATGGGCGAGACGATCCACCTCGCCGACTACCGTTTGCGCTACGCCAGCTACCGCGCCGACCCCGACCTCCAACTGCTACACGCGCGCGTGCCGTGGATCGTGCAATGGGACGATCACGAGAGCGCGAACGATTCGTGGGAAGGCGGCGCGCAGAACCACGACTCGGCAAGCGAAGGCGACTGGAACGCGCGCCGCGCCGCCTCGGTCCAGGCCTATCGCGAGTGGATGCCCGTCTCCGACGAGCCGTGGAAAGCGTATGAGATCGGCCAGCTCGCGACCTTGTGGCGCACCGAGACGCGGCTGTTCGCGCGCACGCGCCAGACCGAGATCGCCGAGCTGCTCAAGGCACCCGACCCTGCGGCCGCCATGCGCGCGTTCCGCGACGGCGCGTGGAGCGACCCCGCGGTGACGATGATGGGGACGCAACAGGAATCGTGGCTGTTCCACGATCTTGCACGCTCGGTGAAGGCGGGGCAGCGCTGGCAGGTCGTCGGCTTCGGTACGATCATGGGCAATCTGTCGACGCCCAAGGCGGCGGGCGACTGGCTCGCGGGATCGAGCCCGCGCGCGCAGGGCTATATCAAGGCCGGGATCATGGCGGCGCAGAACGGGCTGCCGTCGAACCTTGACTCATGGGGCGGCTACCCTGAGGCACGGCGGCGTTTCCTGCAGGCGGCGCAATCGGCCAACGCCGAGCTGGTCGTGATCTGCGGCGACAGCCACAATGCCTGGGCGTTCGACCTCGCGCAGGACGGGGCGGCAGGCGTCGAGTTCGCGGGCCACGCGGTCAGCTCGCCGGGCTACGAGAGCGCGCTGACGCAGGACCCCGCGCTCGTCGCGCGCACGCTGGTTTCGGCCAATCCCGAGCTCAAATGGTGCGACACGTCGCGCCGCGGCTATATGGCGATGACGATCACGCCCGACCGGGTCAGCAACGATTGGCTGTTCGTCGACACGATCCGCCAGCGCAACCCCGCCGCCAGCGTCGGCCACACCGCCACCGTGATGCGCGGTCGGCGGCGGATGGTCGCTTAAGCTTCCGGCTAATGCACCGTCACCCCGGACTTGATCCGGGGTCCCGCTATCTTGCGCGGTTGAAGACGCGGGATCCCGGATCAGGCCCGGGATGACGTTCTAATTTCGCGGCCGCGTCCACAATTCCGCCGGGCGCGGCGTGTCCGCGATCGCCATCCGCCTCCGCGCCGCGACCCAGCTGCGCGCGATCCACGCCAGCTTCTCCCACTTGCTCGTCGTCACCCGGTGGTCCCACGCCGCGCCCCCGCGCGCCGCCACCTTGCGCGCAATGTCGCCGTAGATGCCCGCGGCGGCCAGCACCGCCCAGGCCGATCGCCTGGACAGCGCCTTGGTCCCCACCCGCGCGCTCGCCTCGTGCATCTCGGCACGTGTCGCGAGCCGGCGCGCGAGCACCGCCAGCCGGTCGCGGAACGGGGGCTTCATGTGCTGCCCCGGCGGCATGTCCATCTCCACCAGCCACTCGACCGGCAGGTAGCAGCGCCCTGCGCGGTCATCCTCCTCGATATCGCGCGCGATGTTGGCGAGCTGGAAAGCGAGTCCCAGGTCGCACGCGCGGTCGAGCGTTTCCTCGTCGTCGGGCGACACCCCCATGACGAGCGCCATCATGCACCCGACTGCGCCCGCGACATGGTAGCAATAGCGGTACAGATCGGCCTCGCTGCGCGGGCGCCATTCCTCGGCGTCGAGCTGGAACCCGTCGATCAGGTCGTGCGCCAGCGCGCGCGGCAGCTTCACCTCGGCCGCGACGATGCGCAGCGCGTCGAACGCCGGGTCGCCCACCACCTCACCATCGAGGGCGAGGTCGGTCAGCCGCCGCACCTCGGCGACGCGCGCTTCCGCGTCCGCCACGCGGCGCATCCCGTGGCCGTGGTCCTGCCCGTCGACGATGTCGTCGCACTTGCGGCACCAGGCGTAGAGCAGCCACGCGCGCTCGCGCGTCTCGCGGTCGAACAGCTTCGACGCCGCACCGAAACTCTTCGACCCGCGCGCGATCGACTCCTCCGCCGCCGCGACGATCGCGTCGCGCGAGGGCAGCGCGGGTTCGTGGCTCAAAGGTCCTCCGCCGCCATGCGCACGATCGGCTGCGTCGGGCGGTGATCCGCCATTCGATCAAGCAGCGCGTCGAACGTGTCGGCCACGATCAGAAGGTCGCGGTGCTGCGCGCGCAGGAAGCCGACCTCGCCCATCTTAACCCAGAACGCGATCAGATGGTCGTAATAGCCGCCGGCGTTCAACAGCCCGACCGGATCGGCGTGGTAGCCGAGCTGCGCCCAGCTCAGCGCTTCCCACAATTCGTCCATCGTGCCCGTGCCGCCCGGCAGCGTGACGAACCCGTCCGACAGGTCGGTGAAGGCGCGCTTGCGTTCGTGCATGCCGCTGACGACGTGGAGCTCGCTAAGCCCGCGGTGCGCGACCTCGGCGTCGACCAGCGCCTGCGGGATGATGCCGATCACCTCGCCGCCGGCCGCCAGCGCACCATCGGCGACCGCGCCCATCAACCCCAGCCGCCCGCCGCCGTAGACGAGGCCGATCGCGCGCCGCGCGAGTCCCTCACCCACGTTGCGGGCGAGGTCGACGTAGGAGGGATCGGCGGGCGTGGCGGAGCCACAATAAACGGCGAGACGCTTCATGCCCGCCCCGCTAGGCCAAGCAGCGCACGGCGACAACCGTGCGCCGCGTGAAGGTCACGCCGCGACGGGCGTGCGATACCCTTCCAGCATCAGCGCCGCCGTCGCCTTGGCGCTGCCGACCACGCCCGGAATGCCCGCGCCAGGGTGCGTCCCCGCGCCGGTGAAGAACAGGTTCGAGATCGCGTCGTCGCGGTTGTGGACGCGGAAATAGGCGCTCTGCGTCAACACGGGTTCGAGGCTGAAGGCGCTGCCCAGATGCGCGTTCAGATCGTGCTGGAAATCGGTTGGCGCGTAGCTGAACTTGGTGACGATGCGCGAATGGATGTCGGGGATCAGCCGCCGACCGACCTCGTCGAGGATGCGCTTCTCCAGGATCGGCGCGACCGTTTCCCAATCACCGGTGAACTTGCCCATGTGCGGCACCGGCGCCAGCGCGTAAAAGGTCGAATGCCCCTCCGGTGCGAGACTCGGGTCGGTGACGGTCGGGTGGTGAAGGTAGAGCGAGAAATCCTCGCTCAAGACGCCGTGATCGTAGATGTCGTCGAGCAGCCCCTTATAGCGCGGGCCGAACAGGATCATGTGGTGCGGGATGCCGGGCCACGTTCCCGTCACGCCGAAGTGGACCACGAACAGCGACGGCGAGTAGCGCTTGCGCTCCAGCTTCTCCGCGGTCCGCCTGGCCGCGCCCGACTCGGGCAAGAGGTCGCGGTAGACGTGCATGATGTCGGCATTGGCCGCGACCTGGTCGACCTCCTGCCGATACCCGCCCGCGGTTTCCACCGCCGTCACGCGGTCGCCCAGCGTCTCGATTCTAGAGACCGGATCGTTCAGGCGCAATTTGCCGCCCAGCCGCTCGAACAACGCGACCATGCCCGCGACGAGCCGGTTGGTCCCGCCTTGGGCGAACCACACGCCGCCGTCGCGCTCGAGCTTGTGGATCAGCGCGTAGATCGCGCTGGTAGTCATCGGATTGCCGCCGACGAGCAGGGTGTGGAAGCTGAGCGCCTGCCTGAGCTTCTCGCTTTCAACGAACTTCGACACGATCGAGTAGACCGAGCGCCACGCCTGATATTTGGCGAGCGCGGGCGCCGCCTTCACCATCGATGCGAAATCGAGAAACGCGACATGGCCGAGCTTCTCGTAACCCTCACGGTACACGCCGGCCGAATAATCGAGAAAGCGGCCATAGCCCGCGACATCGGCCGGGTTGAGCTTCGCGATCTCGGCGCGCAGCACCTCGTCGTTGTTGGTGTAATCGAAGCTGGTGCTGTCGGGCCAGTGGAGCCGGTAGAAGGGCTGCACCGCTTCCAGCACGACGTCGTCGGCCATGCGGTTGCCCGACAGCGCCCACAATTCTTCCAGGCACGCCGGATCGGTGATGACGGTCGGCCCGGCATCGAAGGTGAAGCCGTCACACTCCCAATAATATGCGCGGCCGCCCGGCTTGTCGCGCGACTCGAGGATCGTTGTCTCGACCCCGGCGGACTGGAGCCGGATCGCGAGAGCGAGGCCGCCGAAGCCTGCGCCGATCACCACTGCACGCGTCATGATGCATCCTTCAAAGCATGGATCGCGCGCCCGATCGGGACCGGCGGTTTGCCGGCGAGCACGCGCATCTTGTCGAGCGTCGTCGAACGGCCCGCGTAGAAACGCGACACCAACCCGGGACGAAGGCGGTAGAAACGTTCCAGCACGCGGTAACGCTCCGCGGGCTCGGCCGCCTTGAACAGCATCAGGTCGAGCATGCGGTAGAATTTGCGCGCACGCCACGCCTGCGCGGCATGGGCGTGGGTCAGCTCGTGCAAGCCGGCACCCGACAGGTCGTTCGCGTTCGCGATCAGATGCGCGAACCGCACGGCGTCAGGCAGCGAGTAACCGGTCGTCGGATGGAACATCCCCGCGCGCCCACCCGCCTTCGCGACCTTGCCGGTCGAGCGCCAGTAGGCCTCGAAATCGCCGCCGAGCACGACGGGCAACACACCGTGTTCCTCGCGCAGCGGATTGCCGACCGTCCAGCCCTTGGTGCGCGCGTAATCGCCGATCCGCTCGCGGATGGCGGCGCGATCGAGCTCGGGCGTGTCGCTGTAATAGGTGTCCTCGACCAGCAACGTGTCGGCGGAGAAGGGCAGCAGGTAGACGAAGCGATAGCCGTCGCGCTGCTCGACCGTCGCGTCCATCACCACCGGGCGCGCAACGCCGTGGCCGGCGGACACGCTCAACTCCTGTCCGACGAACTTCTGCCAGCCGCATTCGAGCGCCGCGAGGTCGCCGGGACCGCGTGCGTCGATCACCCCGCGCGCCTCGACCCGGTCACCGTCCGCCAGCACCACCGCGGTCGCGCTGCACGCCAGCACCTTGCGTTCCGTCATCAGCGCAATGCCCGGCAGCGTCGCGCGGACGTGCGCGTCGAGCCGTTCGGAGCGGACGGTATAATAAGCCTGCGCCAGCGTCCGCTCGTGCGCGGGAAAGCGCACGTCGTAATCGGGCCAGGCGTGCGCGACGATCGGCGCGATCAGCGGGCGGTGCGCCTTCACCACGTCGGCGCCGAAGAACGACCACAGGTGATGGCCGCCAAATACGGCGCCACCCTCGATCACGCGCACGTCGAGATCGGGCCGGCGCGCATGAAGCGCGAGCGCGATCAGCGACCCGGCCAGCCCGCCGCCGACGATCGCGACATCGCAGAGGATGGTGGAGCGCATCGCCGATCCGCCTAGCCGATCGGGGGGCGAGCGGGAAGGTCCGGTGTGGGATTGTCGGGGCGGGTGGAGGCGCGCGGGGCTTGATTTCCGCGGCGTCCTCGCGGACGGCAGCGCGCATGACCGATATCGAAGAGTTGAAGGCGCACTATCTCGTCGCGATCGACGCGTGCGCGAGCCTCGACGCGCTCGACACCGTGCGGGTCGAGGCGCTCGGCAAGCAGGGCCGCGTCACCGCGCTCTTGAAGACGATGGGCGCATTGTCGCCCGACGAGCGGCAGGTACAGGGCCCCGCGATCCACGGCCTGCGCGAGGCGGTGACCGCGGCGCTCGCAGCCCGCCGCGCCAAGCTGGAGAATGTCGCGCTCGAAGCGAAGCTCGCCGCCGAGCGCGTCGACGTGACCTTGCCGGTCGATGCCGCTCCCATCGGCAGCGTGCATCCGGTCAGCCAGGTCATGGACGAGCTGGCCGAGATCTTCGCCGACCTCGGCTTCGCGGTCGCGACGGGGCCGGAGATCGAGGACGACTGGCATAATTTCGGCGCGCTCAACATTCCCGACACGCATCCCGCGCGCGCGATGCAGGATACGTTTTACCTCGAGCCACAGGCGAGAGCGGCCGGTGACGGGCAGAGCCCGTCGTCCGACGGCGCGGGCCGCGCAGGACCAGCGCCGCTGGTCCTGCGCACCCACACCTCGCCCGTGCAAATCCGCACCATGATGCAGCAGCAGCCGCCCCTACGCATCATTGCGCCCGGCCGCGTCTACCGCTCCGACTGGGACGCGACGCACACCCCGATGTTCCACCAGATCGAGGGGCTGGTGATCGACCGCGGCATCACCATGGGCCACCTCAAATGGACGCTGGAGACGTTCCTGCGCGCCTTCTTCGAGCGCGACGACGTCGTGCTCCGCCTGCGCCCGAGCTATTTCCCGTTCACCGAACCCTCGGCGGAGGTCGACGTCGGCTTCACGATGGAGAAGGGCAAGCGCGTGATCGGTGGCGATCCGAACGGGCCGGGCGGCGGCTGGATGGAGGTGCTGGGCTCGGGCATGGTCCACCCCAAGGTCATCGCGGCCTGCGGGCTCGATCCCGCCGAGTGGCAGGGCTTCGCCTTTGGCTGCGGGATCGACCGGCTCGCGATGCTCAAATACGGCATCGACGATCTGCGCCCGGTGTTCGAGGGCGATATCCGCTGGTTGAAGCATTACGGCTTCGCCGCGCTCGACGTGCCGACCCTTTCCGCAGGCGTTGGGTCGGGCGGCGTCGGCACCGCCTGAACCAGCCTATTCTTTTACCGACCCGCCCCGCGGGATCACGGAAGTCAAATCCATGAAGTTCACGCTTTCCTGGCTCAAGGACCACCTCGACACCGAGGCGACGCTGCCTGACATCCTGACCGCGCTGACCCGCGTCGGCTTGGAGGTCGAGGGCGTCGAGAACCCGGCCGAGCGTTTGTCGGGCTTCCGCGTCGCGCGCGTGCTGACCGCCGAGCGTCACCCGCAGGCGGACAAGCTCCAGGTGCTGTCGGTCGATGCCGGCGCCAATATAAATAATGGGGGACCGCTCCAGGTCGTCTGCGGCGCACCCAACGCGCGCGCCGGCCTCGTCGGCGTGTTCGGCCTGCCCGGCGCGACGGTCCCGTCGAATGGCATGGTGCTGCGCGTCGCCGCGATCCGCGGGGTCGAATCGAACGGCATGATGTGCTCGACCCGCGAACTGGAGCTGGGCGAAGACCACGACGGAATCATCGAACTGCCCGCCGACGCTCCCGTCGGCACCGACTTCGCCGCCTATGCGCGGCTCGACGATCCGGTGATCGACGTATCGGTCACCCCCAACCGCCCCGATTGCATGGGCGTGCGCGGCATCGCGCGCGACCTCGCCGCCGCCGGGCTCGGCACGATGAAGCCGCTCGACGTGCATGCGGTCGCGGGCGAGGGTGCCGGACCCGAGGTGCGCATCGAGGACACGGCGGGCTGCCGCGCCTTCTACGCGCAATCGGTGACCGGCGTCGCGAACGGCGAGTCACCCGAATGGCTGCGTCGCCGACTCACCGCCATCGGGCAGAAGCCGATCAGCGCTTTGGTCGACGTGACCAACTACGTGATGATCGACCTTGGCCGTCCCCTGCACGTCTACGATCGCGCCAAGCTGTCGGGCGCGCTGGTCGCGCGTCCCGCGCGCAACGGCGAGGAGGTGCTCGCGCTCAACGGCCGCAGCTATTCCTTGCGAGCGGGCATGACGGTGATCGCCGACGACGCCGCGGTTCACGACATCGGCGGCGTCATGGGCGGCGAGCATTCGGGTGTCACCGCCGACACGACCGACGTGCTGATCGAGTGCGCGTACTTCGACCCCGACGCGATCGCGCGCACCGGACAGGCGCTGCAACTCAGCAGCGACGCGCGCACCCGGTTCGAGCGCGGGGTCGACCCCGCCTTCCTCGACGACGGGCTCGCGATCGCGACCCGCATGGTGGTCGAGCTGTGCGGCGGGCAGCCGAGCGCGGTGACGCGCGTTGGCGAGCCGCCGCTCGAGCCGCGCCGCTACGCCTATGATCCGGCACGTGCCGAGACGCTCGGCGGCCTCGCGGTCGCGCCCGAGCGCCAGCGCGAAATCCTGACGTCGCTCGGCTTCACGGTCGGTGACGACTGGCAGGTAACGGTCCCGACCTGGCGCCCCGACATCGACGGCAGCGCCGATCTGGTCGAGGAGGTGATCCGCATCGAGGGGATCGACAACGTCCCCTCGGTCGCGCTGCCGCGCCCCGCCGGCGTCGCGACGCCGACCGCGACGCCCGCGCAGAAGCTGGAACGCCGCGTTCGCCGCGCCGCCGCCGCGCGCGGGCTCGACGAGGCGGTGACGTGGAGCTTCGTGTCCGATCCCGCCGCGGCGGTGTTCGGCGGCGGCGACTGGACGCTCGCCAACCCGATCAGCGAGGAGCTCAAGGTCATGCGCCCGTCGCTGCTGCCCGGCCTGCTCTCGGCGGCCGAGCGCAACCTGAAGCGCGGGGCGGAAAGCGTGCGGCTGTTCGAGCTCGGTCGCCGTTATCTTGCCGGCGGCAAGGACGGCGCGGCGGACGAGCGCGCGACGCTCGGCCTCGTGCTCGCCGGCAACGCGCGCGCGCGCGGCTGGCGGACGGGCAAGGCGGCGGCGTTCGACGCCTTCGATGCCAAGGCGGAGGCGCTGGCGCTGCTCGCCGCCGCGGGTGCGCCGGTCGACAATCTGCAGGTGCTGGGCGCGGACGGTGTCTGGTCGGGCGAGGCGTGGCATCCCGGCCAGTCGGGCACGCTCAGGCTCGGGCCGAAAACCGTGCTCGCCGCCTTCGGCATGCTCCACCCGCGCACGTTGAAGGCGTTCGACCTGTCGGGCCCGGTCGCCGCAGTTGAGCTCTACCTCGACGCCATCCCCGCGAAGCGCGGCGCGTCTGGCTTCATGCGCGCGCCCTACGCGCCGCCCGCGCTCCAGCAGGTCCGCCGCGACTTCGCGTTCGTGGTGCCGGTGGGCGTGAGCGCCGACGCGCTGACCCGCGTGGTGAAGGGCGCGGACAAGGCGGCGATCGTCTCCGCGCGCGTGTTCGACGTGTTCACCGGCGCGGGCGTCGAGCCCGATACCAAGTCGGTCGCGCTCGAAATCGTGCTCCAGCCGGGCGAGAAGAGCTTCACCGACGCGGAGTTGAAGGCGATCAGCGACAAGGTCGTCATCGCCGCCGCGAAGCAGGGCGCGACGCTTCGCGGATAAGCAAACGGGCGGGTGCCACCGCGCCCGCCCGTTCGAACTTTTGACCATGGTGGCCGGACGCAGCGACGCCCGGTCAGGTGGCGGTCACACCCGCATCGGCATCAGCACGTAGAGCGCGGGCGACTTGTCGTTCTCGCGGATCAGCGTCGGCGCGGCGGCGTCGGCCAGGTGGACCTCGACCAGGTCGCTGTCGATCTGCCCCAGAATATCGAGCAGATAGCGGCTGTTGAAGCCGATCTCGAACGGCGCCGACACATACTCGCCCGGCACTTCCTCCGCCGCGGTGCCGTTCTCGGGGCTGGTCACCGACAGCGTGATGCGGTCGCGGTCGAGCCCCATCTTCACCGCGCGCGTCTTCTCGGTCGCGATCGTCGAGACGCGGTCGACGCCCTCCATGAAGCTCTTGGGATCGAGCTTCAGGATCTTGTCGTTCGCGGTCGGGATGACACGGCTGTAATCGGGGAAGGTGCCGTCGATCAGCTTCGACGTCAGGATCGCGCTGCCCAGATCGAAGCGGATCTTGGTCGAGGACAGCGACACGCCGACCGAGCCGTCGACCTCGTCGAGCAGCTTGCGCAGCTCGGCGATGCATTTGCGCGGCACGATCACGTCGGGCATCCCGTCCGACCCTTCGGGCTTCGCGACCGTCACGCGCGCGAGGCGGTGGCCGTCGGTCGCCGCCGCCTTCAGCACGTCGTCCGACAGGTGCAGGAAGATGCCGTTCAGATAATAACGCGTTTCTTCCGTAGAGATCGCGAAGCGCGTCTTGTCGATGATCTGCTTGAGCGTCTCGGCCGGCAGCTCGAAACTGGTCGGCAGCTCGCCTTCCGCGATCACCGGGAAGTCGTCGCGCGGCAGCGTGCCCAGGCTGAACCGCGCGCGCCCCGCGACGATCGCCATCCGCCCGTCCGCCGCCGACAGCGACACCTGCGCGCCCTCGGGCAGCTTGCGCGCGATGTCGAACAGCGTGTGCGCCGACACGGTGATCGCACCGGGCTGGTCGACCGCGGCCGCGACGCTCTCGTTGATCTGCAGGTCGAGGTCGGTCGCCATCAGCCTGAGCGAGCCTTCCACGGCCTCGATCAGCACGTTGGACAGGATCGGGATGGTGTTGCGCCGTTCCACCACCGATTGCACGTGGCTCAGCCCCTTGAGGAGCGTTGCGCGTTCGATCGTCGCCTTCATCGAAAATCCCCCGGCCCGCAGGTCTTTACCAGGGGCGATATGGCCAATGTTTCCTAGCCAAAAGAAAACGGCCGGAGCAAGCGCCCCGGCCGTCTTTCTTGTGCGCTTACCCTGTGAAAAGCGTTAAGAGCTTGGGGGAAAGCGTCGATCGCGCATGAAATCGCGTCAGAAGCGGATGCCGACACCGCCCAGCAACTGGTGACGGTCGAGGTCGATGTTGTAGCCGTCGACGTCGCCGTAGTGCGAATAACGATACTCGCCCTTCACGTACGCGGTCGGCGTGATGTTGTACTCCAGCCCTGCGCCGACGCGGAAACCGTCGAGGTTGGTGTGGTCGCGGAATTCGGTGGTGCCCGCGGTGTAGCGCGATTCGATCCGCGCGTTGGTGTAACCGCCCTTGGCGTAGATCATCGCGAGCGGCGAGATGACGTAGCCGACGCGGCCGCCGAGGTAGATGTCGCGGCCGGCGTTGACAGAGAAGCGGTCGCCCGCGGTGAACGCATTGTAGCTGCGCGCGCGCGACGTCGAGTCGGTCAGTTCCGCGTCCGCGCCCAGCACCACGCCGCCCGCCTGGATATCATACCCGATCGCGCCGCCGTAGAGGAAACCGTCGCGGCCCTCGGAACTGCCGTCGCTGCCGTCCTGCAGATTGTCATAGCCCGCGAGCGCCTCGATCCGCGGGCCGGTGAACGGCGCGGCGGGGCCGGTCTGGGCGGCGGCGGGAAGCGCGGCAATGGCGGCGGCGATGGCCGTGGTGGCGAGAACGAGCGTACGCATGAGCAACTCCATGTCATTCGCGCCCCTGATCTGGGGCGGGATGCGGGAAATAGTCAGCAGCGCTGCCGGTTGCATGAACCTCACCTAAACAGCTTTTCGCGTTGCTTTCGCGCCACACCCGGTTGACACCGCGGTCATGGGAACAGGGTTCGATCAGCGTGTGCAGCCAGCGCGGCGGCAGGGCCGCGACTTCGTCGCGCGCCACGGCGAGACGGTGTTCAACGCCGCGCGGCGGATGCAGGGCGACCACCCGCACACGCCGCTGACCCGCGCGGGGTTCGCGCAGGCGGACGAAATGGGGCGGGCGCTGCGCGACCGGTTGGGCGTGCGCCCGACGCTGACGTTATGGGCCTCGCCGACGGGGCGTGCGCTCCAGACGCTGGCGATCATCGCCGAACATCTGGAACTCGACTGGCACCAGGCGCGCACCGACGCACGGCTGGTCGAGATCGACATGGGAAGCTGGGGCGGTCGCTATTACGCCGACGTCGTCGCCGAGGTCGGCCCGGTAGTGGACGGCGAAGGACTGCTCCGCTGCGCGCCGGACGGGGAAAGCTACCCGGCGATCGCGACGCGGATAGGCGGCTGGCTCGCCGACACCGACCATGATCCGGGCGACCGGCTGGTCGTCATGCACGGTATCTCCAGCCGGGTCCTGCGCGGTGTGGCGACCGGCGCGCCCGTCGGGGCGTGCGGCGCTCCGGTGCTGCCGGGACATCCGCAGGGCAGCGTGTCGCTGATCGAGCGCGGGGAAGAGACGCTGGTGCACCGCGGCACCGGCTACGCGCCGGCGTGACGCGCGCGTGAGCGGCGGCGTAATCCTTCTCGCGCTCGCGCTGTTGCTGGGCGAGCGCGACGCGATTGGCGTGTGGCAGCGTTGGGGCGCGATCCGCGACGCGGGGCCTCCGCGGCGCTGCTTCGCACTTGCGCAACCAGTCACTGCCAGCGGCGGTACCGACACGCGCGGCGGCTTCGCGAGCGTGGCCGCGCGCACCGACGCGGCGCGACGCCCCGCGGTGTTCGTGCGCTTCTCGGTGCTCCGCCAGCCCGGTACGCCGATCACGCTGACGATTGGCGAACGGCGGTTCGGTCTGCGCGGCGACACGCGCGGTGCGCGCGCGCCCGATGCCGCGGCCGACCGCGCGATCGTCGCGGCGATGCGCGGCGGTCGCAGCATGAGCGTGTCGGGGGTTGCGACCGGCGGGCGTCCGTTCGCCGACACCTACGCGCTCGACGGTGCCGCTACCGCGATCGACGCGGCAAGCCTCGCCTGCGCGCGCTGAGGCGTCGGCGCCAGCGGCGATCGGCGAGTCGTCTGCGGCGAAGCGAGCGATCGCCGCAGCTTTGTAGCAACCGTCAGCCGCGTCGTGCGTTGGTGCAGCATGATCGAACGGGGATGGCGTCGCCATCGCCGCCTTCGTTGTTTCTTTTGTTAGTGCGTGACCCATGAACGAGCCAATGCGGGGCGAGCGTCCCGTTCACCACGATTTCCGCCTGCAGGAGCGCGACGGCGCGCCGACGAACCCCGGCAACGCCCCGCACGGTGCGCCATTCGTCGCCGCACGCGATGCGCTGCGCCAGGCTTGGGCACCCCCGCTCGACACCTTCGTGACTGAAGACCTGCCGATGCTGCTGACCCGGTTGAACCTCGTCCAGCCGGTCGTGTCGGACAAGCGCTCGTCCAACACTGCGCTGGCGCCCGACCGCTTATAAGCGCGAACCAGCGCGCGACCGGGTCACGCCTCCGCGCGGAGCGGACGTGACAGCAGCGCCTCGATCGTCGCGGTGACCGGCGCGCCCTCTAGCAAGCGGCACACCGCCTCGGTGATCGGCATGTCGACGCCCGCCTGCGCCGCGGCCTCGCGCAGCACCGGGGCGGTGTGCGCGCCCTCGGCGACCGTCAGTCGGTTCGCCAGCAGCGTTGCCGCCGGGCTACCCTGACCGATACCGCGCCCGAGCGAGAAGTTACGCGAACTGGTCGACGAGCACGTCAGCACCAGATCGCCGAGCCCCGACAACCCCGCGAGCGTCTCCGCGCGGGCACCGCGCGCCAGCCCGAAACGCGTCATCTCGGCGAATCCGCGCGCGATCAACGCGGCACGCGCATTCTGTCCCAGTCCGGCGCCATCGACCACGCCGCACGCGATCGCGAGCACGTTCTTGACCGCGCCACCGATCTCCGCGCCGATCACGTCGCTCGATGCGTAAGGGCGAAAGGCCGGCTGCGCGATCAATGCGGCGAGTTCGGCGGCGAGCGCAGGGTCCTCCGCTGCCAGCGTCACGGCGGTGGGCAAACCCGCGGCAACCTCATGCGCGAAGGTCGGGCCCGACAAGACCGCGATCGGCGCGCCGGGCACCGCCTGCCGCGCGACCTCGTGCAAGGGCAGCAGCGTGCCGGCCTCGATCCCCTTGGAACACAGGATCAGCGGCGCGGTGTGATCACGCAGATGCGCCAGCACCGCGCGCATGTGCTGCGCCGGGGTGACGACCAGGATGGCGCGCGCACCAGCGAGTGCGGACCAGTCCTGCGTCGCCTTGATAGAGGGTGACAGCGCGATGTCGGGCAGGAAGGCGGCGTTCCGGTGCGCCGCGTTGATATCCGCCACCACCTCGGGCTCGCGTGCCCACAATCTCACCGCGTGGCCCGCATTTGCCGCGACCTGCGCCAGCGCGGTGCCCCACGCCCCGCCGCCGATGACGCCGATCACGCCTTCACCCCCGCGCCGCGCACCGCCTCGGCGCGCGGGTCGAGCGGCCAGCGCGGGCGCGCGGGCACATCGAGCGGGTCGGTCAACCCGGCGGCGAAGCGCTCCGTCCCCGCCCAGGCGATCATCGCGGCATTGTCGGTGCATAGCCACAAAGGCGGCGCGACGAAGCGCAAGTCGTGCTCGGCCGCGAGCGACTGTAGCGCGGCGCGGATCGCCGAATTGGCGGCAACTCCGCCCGCGACGACCAGCGCGGTGACCGGCCCGGCGCGCCCCAGCGCGCGGCGGGTGCGATCGACTAGGCAATCGACCACTGCCGCTTGGAACGACGCGGCCAGATCAACCGCTGCGTGATCGTTCGCCGCGCGCGCCACCGCGGCCTTCAGCCCGGCGAAGGAGAAATGCGGCTCGCTCGATCGCAGCAGCGGGCGCGGCAGCGGCACCGCGCGCGGGTCACCGTCCAGCGCGGCCCGCTCGACCGCGGGGCCGCCCGGGAACCCCAGTCCCAGGATCTTCGCGGTCTTGTCGAACGCCTCGCCCGCGGCATCGTCGATCGTGGTGGCGAGCCGGCGATAGCGCGCGACACCCTCGACCAGCAGCAACTGACAATGCCCGCCCGACACGAGCAGCAGCAGGTATGGAAAGTCGAGATCGGGATCGGACAGTCGCGGGCTCAGCGCATGCCCCTCGAGGTGGTTGACCGCGACCAGCGGCTTGCCCGCCGCATGCGCCAGCGCCTTGCCGGTGACGAGCCCGACCATCACGCCGCCGATCAGCCCCGGCCCCGCGGTCGCGGCGACCGCGTCGACCTGCGCGAGCGTGACCCCTGCATCGGCGAGTGCTGCGGCGACCAGCGGCTCCAGCGCCTCGACATGCGCGCGCGCCGCGATCTCGGGCACAACCCCGCCATAGGGCGCGTGCGCCGCCTCCTGCCCCAGCAGACGATGCGCCAGCACCTGGCGGTCGCCGGTGACCAGCGCGGCAGCGGTTTCGTCGCAGGAGGATTCAAGACCCAGGATCAGCATTGCCGCGATGTAGGGGATCGCGCGGCAAAGGGGAACGCGGTGCGACCATGCTACCGTCTCTGCCACCGGCGTGGCGACACTCGCGCGACGGGACGCGCGGGTTGCTCAGGCCGGATCGGTCGGCGATAGGCGGCACATGGCTGACAGCTTTCGACTGGGGACACGCGGATCGCCGCTCGCGCTGATACAGGCGGGGATGGTGCGCGACGCGCTGATGTCAGCGCATGGTTGGCCGGATGTCGAGATCGTCGTGATCCGCACCACCGGCGACCGCGTGCAGGACCGCGCGCTGGCCGAGATCGGCGGCAAGGCGCTATGGACCAAGGAGCTCGACCGCGCGCTCTTGGCGGGAGAGGTCGACGCCTGCGTCCACTCGATGAAGGATGTGGAAACGATCCGCCCGCGCGCGATCGCGATCGCCGCCATGCTGGAGCGCGCCGACGTGCGCGACCGGTTGATCGGCGCGGAGTCGATCGCGGCCCTGCGCCACGGCGCGGTGGTGGGCACCAGCAGCCCCAGGCGCGCGGCACAGCTCGGGCGGCTGCGTCCCGACATCCGGACCGTGCTGTTCCGCGGCAACGTCGACACGCGGCTGGGCAAGCTGGCGGTTGGTGAGGTCGACGCGACCCTGCTCGCGGCGGCGGGGCTCGACCGGCTGGGCCGGCACGACACCGGCGTGGCGATTCCGTTCGACGAAATGCTGCCCGCCCCCGCGCAGGGCGCGGTCGGGATCGAGACGCTGGCGGACGGGCGCGCGCGCGCGCTGGTGGCGGCGATCGACCACGCCGACACGCACCGCGCCGTCGCGGTCGAGCGCGCGTTGCTCGCGGTACTGGCAGCCGACTGCCACTCGCCCGTCGCGGCACTCGCGCGGGTAGAGGAGGGTGGCGTGTCGCTGCGCGCACAATTGCTGACCGAGCGCGGCGACGAGTCGGTCGAGGGTGTGATGCGCGCCGGCGACGAGGTCGGCGCTGCGCTGGCGCACGATCTGCTCGCGCGCGCGCCCGCGGCGGTCAGGCGATTGTTCGCGGGGTGAGCGACGATGGCGGTCGGGCCGCGCACGCGCTGGTGCTCAGGCCTGAGCCGGGAAACACGCGCACGGTTGCGGCGCTGCGCGACGCCGGGGTCGTGGCCGTGGGTATTCCCTTGTTCGCGGTACGACCGCTCGCGTGGCAGGTGCCTGACGGACGCTTCGACGCGCTGCTGCTCACCAGCGCCAATGCGGTCCGCATGGCAGGTGCGACACTCGCGTGCGTTGCGCACCTGCCCGTCGTCGCGGTCGGCGCGGCCACCGCGCAGGCGGCACGCGCGGCGGGTTTGACGGTCGCGGTGACCGGGCACGACGATGCGGCCGCCGTGGTCGCCGCCGCGCGTGCCTACCCGCGGCTGCTCCACCTCGCCGGGCGAGAGCATGTCGCGCTTCCCGGCGTCGCCTGTGCGGTCGTCTATGCCAGCGAGCCGCTACCGGTCGCGCCCGCCGCGCTCGCGGCGGCGCTTCCCGCCGTCGTGCTGCTCCACTCGGCGCGCGCGGCGACCCGCTTCGCGGCACTGGTGGCGGACCTGCCGCGCAAGGAAATCGTGCTCGCCGTGCTCAGTGCCAAGGTCGCGGCGGCGGCCGGCAGCGGATGGCGGCGCGTCGCCGTCGCCGATGCCCCCAGCGACGCGCGGCTCGTCGCGCTCGCCGCCATGCTCGCGATTGACCCGGCACGCGGGCGCGAGGATAACGCGCGGCATGACTGACGACCATCCGTTCGGCGACGGCGCGCGGCGATCGCGCATGGGGCCGGCGGTGCTGATCGCGGCGCTGGTGCTCGCGGTCGGGCTCGGCCTGATGATCTACGCGATCCGCAACGAACCCGGCTGGCTGCGACGCGGCGAAGCGCAATCGAACGTGTCCGCGCCCGCGCGCGCGACGGCGCAGCAGGCGCCGTCCGCCAGCGTCGATCCGCAGACGCTGTCGGCGCGCGAAACCGCGCTCGCCGCGCAGATCGCCAGTCTGGAAGCGCGCGCGGCGACGATCGGTACCAGCGCCAGCGACGCCGAAGGGCGCGCCGCCCGCGCCGAGGCGATCCTGATCGCCTTTGCCGCGCGCCGCGCGATCGATCGCGGGCTCGAGCTCGGCTATCTCGAGGAGCAGTTGCGCCTGCGCTTCCCGGCTGCCTCGCGTGAAGCGGCGGCGGTGATCCGCGCCTCGCGCAATCCCGTCACGCTGGAAACACTGCGCGAGGGGCTCGATGCCGCCGCGCCGACGTTACTCGCGCGCGAGAGTAGCTGGTGGGGCGGGCTCGGCGCCGAATTGCGCAACCTGGTCGTGATCCATGAGGCTGGCACGCCGTCGCCGCTACCGGCCGATCGACTCGCACGCGTACGCCGGCTGATCGACGCGGACCGGATCGAAGACGCGCTCGCCGAGGCGCAGCGGCTGCCCGGCGCGGCGAATGCGGGCAGCTGGACCGCGGCGGCGAAGCGCTACGTCGACGCGCACCGCGCGCTCGACCAGCTGGAGACGATCGCGATCGTCGGTCCGGTTGCGCAAGCCTCACCCGCGCCCACGCCCGCTGCCGCTGCCGCGCCCGGCAGCGCGATCGAGGCGCCGGCGCCGACGATCCCGCCGCAACCGGCGCCGACGGCCGATCTGGGAAACTACCTCTAGCGCGCGATCAGGTGATCGGCGTGCCGACGCGCTCGATCAACGCCATCGCGGCCTGCGGGGCACGGATCTTCGCACCGTTGATCATGAACACGAACGTTTCTCTCGGCTGCACCGGCGCCGGTGCGGCAGCGCACGGCAGCGTTGCGGGCGTGCCGCCGGCGGCGAGCGTGCGCGCCATCTCCGCCCAGCCGTCCAGCGCCGCGGGCGCGTAGCCGGTCGGTTCGTCCTCGCGCGCATCTTCCAGCCGCACGTAGGCGAAGTCGCCCGACACGTCGCCGATCGCGGGATGGTCGGCCGCATCGGCGTAGACGATCGCGACCCCCGCCGACCGGCACAGCGCGACGAACGCGGGGGTGAAGAAACTGTCGTGGCGCACGTGCACCGCATGGCGCAGGCGGATGCCCTCGTGCGCGGAGGGCAGCAGCGACAGAAAGGCGGCGATATCGTCCGCGTCGAAGCGGCGGGTGTCGGCGAACTGCCACAGGATCGGACCAAGCTTGTCGCCCAGCTCGACGATACCCTGGTTGACGAACCGCGCGATCGACTCGCCCGCTTCCGCCAGCACCTTGCGCGTCACGCAGTAACGCGATGCCTTCAGCGCGAAGACGAAGCCCTCGGGCGTCGCGTCACGCCACGCGGCAAAGGTCGCTGGCTTGAACGAGGAATAGAAGGTCCCGTTGACCTCGATCGCGGAAACGTGCCGGCTGGCGTAATCCAGCTCGCGCTTGATCGGCCATTTGGGCGGATAGAAGCTGCCGCGCCACGGCTCGAAGGTCCAGCCGCCAATGCCGACTCGAATGGGATGCGTCATATCGACGCTGTAGCGGATCGGCTCACCCCAGTCGCTCACCCCAATCGTTCATTCCAGCCGCTCATTCCAGCCGCTACGCACCGTCGCTCAGCCGACTTGCCCGCGCGTACGATCGCTGGCGGCGGGACATAGTTGCCCCGCCGCCGCTTGTGATCACAACTGGTTCTTGACCTGCTGCTCGACGCGCGCGTCGTCGTTGTCGTCGGCCTTGTCCGCCGCGTCTTCGCCCATCTCGCGCACGTTGTCGGCGCGGTCCTCGAGCGCGTCGGACACCTGCTCGTTCGCAGTCGCGTCGGCCTGCGCGTCGAGCGCGTCGGCGCGGTTCTCGGTCATCGCCTCGATGTTGTCGGCTGCCTTGTCGTCGGCATTGCCGCCGCACGCGCCCAGCATCAGCAGGCCGGCCACGCCCGCGGCCTTCAGAACGGTCTTCATTGATAGCACCCCTTTGTTCGTTGCGGCTCGTCAATGATCCGGCGTGGGCAAGGGTTCCAAATCGCGCCTCGCGCGTTGCGCCTCGCATGTCCGATCACCCTTCCGCGGCCGAGAACGGCTGGCTCACCATCGCGTCCGACGAATTGTCTGCCGCGATCAACCCGCACGGTGCCGAACTCTCGTCGATCCGTGATGGTGAGGGGCGCGAGTTGATGACCGATGCCGACCCGCGCTGGTGGACCGGGCGCGCGCCGCTGCTGTTTCCGGTCGTCGGCAAGCCCGCGGGCGAGACGATCCGCGTCGACGGTCAGGTATATCCGATGAAGCAGCACGGCTTCGCGCGCCGCCGCGACTTCCAGGTCGTGTCGCACGAGGAGTCGCGGGTCGTGTTCGCGCTCGGGGACGATGCCGACACGCGCGCATCCTATCCGTTCGCGTTCCAACTGGGAGCGGCGTTCACGATCGTGCAGGCGACGCTCGAACTCGCGATCACGATCCACAATCCGGGCGATACGCCCTTGCCCGCCAGCTTCGGCTTCCACCCCGCCTTTGCCTGGCCGCTACCATATGGCGCCACGCGCGAGGATCATCGCATCACCTTTGCCGCGGACGAGTTCGAGCCGCTGCGCGTCCTCGACTCCGATGGGCAGATCACCGCGGAGCGGCGCACCTCGCCGCTCGACGACCGGACGCTGCACCTCGCCGACGATCTGTTCGCGCGCGACGCGCTGATCTGGGACCGGGTCCACAGCCAGTCGGTCCGCTACGGCGCGGATACCGGACCCGCGCTCGAGATCGCCTTTCCCGACACGCCGATGCTGGGCATCTGGACCAAGCCCGGCGCGCCGTTCGTCTGCATCGAGCCGTGGCACGGGATCGCCGACCCGGTCGATTACACCGGCGAGTTCCGCGACAAGCCCGGCGTGTTCCTGATCGCCCCCGGCGATGCGAAGCGCATCAGCATGTCGGTGACGCTCCGGCAATGATCCCGGACGGCAGAGACGACAACGGCCGACCGCTCGGGCGAGCGGCCGGCCGTCGCAGCAATCGTCGCCAAACGATCAGCCGTCGTAATCGGCGCCCAGATTCTGGTTGCGCGGCGGGGCGGCGGCGGTGAGCCGCAGCGCCTCCGCCGACGCGGCCAGGCTGCCGACCTCGTCCGCCTCGTCCTCGTCGTCGATCTGCACCCGCTGCATGCCCTGGATCGCGGCCTCGTTCAGGTCGCGCGGGCGCACGGTCTGCTCGGCGATCTCGCGCAGCGCCACGACCGGATTCTTGTCACGGTCGCGATCGAGCGTCAGTTCCGCCCCGCCCGAGATCTGGCGCGCGCGCTGCGCGGCCATCAGCACCAGGTCGAAACGGTTCGGGATCTTATCGACGCAATCCTCGACGGTCACGCGCGCCATGGGCGGCTTCCTTGCAAAAAAACGGAAACGGGAAGATGCCTGTGTATGACGAGGGCGTCATGAAGTCAACGAACGCGCAATCCGCCGAACAGGGCGCCGGCACCGCCCGACCAATAACCGTCGACGGTCACCGCCTGACGCTGCTGACCGAGGGGCCCGACCGGCGCCGTGCACTGCTCGACCTGATCGCGCAGGCGCGCACGTCGCTGCGGCTGATCTTCTACATCTACGCCGACGACGCGTCGGGGCGGCGGATCAACGATGCGCTGGTCGCAGCGGCAGCCCGGGGGGTGCGCGTGGCGTTGATCGTCGACGGCTTCGGCAGCGACGACGCCGACGCGCACTTCTTCGATCCCCTTCGCGCCGCCGGCATCTCGGTGTGTCGCTTCTCGCCGCGGTTCGGCCGGCGCTACCTGCTGCGCAATCATCAGAAACTCGCGCTCGCGGACGCGGGGACCGCGCACGCGCGCATCCTGACCGGCGGGTTCAACGTCGAGGACGATTATTTCGGCACCGCGCGCGAACAGGCGTGGCGCGATCTGGGCCTGCTGGTGGAGGGCGAGGCCGCGTCGCGCATGGCGGGTTATTTCGACGCGCTGGAAGAATGGGTGCGCGAGCCCAAGGGCAAGCTGCGCCACCTCAACCGCGCGCTGTCGCGCTGGAGCGAGACGCAAGGCCGGCTGCGCTGGCTGATCGGCGGACCGACGCGGCGGTTGTCGCCCTGGGCGCGCGCGATCCGTACCGACATGCGCCGCGCGCACCGGATTGATCTGATCGCGGCCTATTTCACGCCGAGCCCCACGATCCTGCGGCGGCTCGACCGCGCGGGGCGGCTGGGCCAGTCGGTGCGCGTCGTCACCGCCGCCAAGTCGGACAATGACGCGACGATCGCCGCGGCACGCTTCACCTATCGCGGGCTGCTGAAGAAAGGCGTGCGTGTCTACGAATATCAGCCGACCAAGCTGCATACCAAGCTCTACGTCGTCGACGACGCGGTCTATGTCGGCAGCGCCAATTTCGACATGCGCAGCCTGTTCATCAATCTCGAGCTGATGCTCCGGATCGAGGATGCGGATTTCGCTGCGCAGGTGCGCGATTATGTCGATGGCGAGATCTCACACTCGCATGAGATCACGCGCGACGTATACGCGCAGGCGACCGGCTGGTGGCAGCGCACCAAGCAGTTCGCGGCATACCTGATCGTCGGCGTGCTCGACCCCACGGTGTCGCGCGGCCTGAACTTTCGCGGTGAGGACCTGTAAGGAAAAGGTTCACCAGCAGTCCGGCACCGCCTGCCGCATCATCCTCGCGGCGCGCGCTTCACCTCAGTCCTTATGTGCCCAGTACAGCTGGGCCGGCGGCACGTTCCACCATTCCATGTCGTGGTCGATGCGCGTGAAATGCGCGGCGATGAAGTCGCGGACCTTGGGGCTGAATTGATAGACCAGGAACGCGCCATCCTTGCGCAGCGCCCGGTGCGTCGCCGCCGCAATTGCTGGGCCGACGCCGTCGGGCAGCGTCGAAAAGGGCAGGCCCGACAGGATGTAATCGGCCGATTGATGACCGTGTTCGGCGATGATCCGTTCGACGTCGGCGGCCGACCCCTCGACCGCGACGAAGCGCGAATCGGTGATCGTGTGGTCGAGGTAGCGGATGAAATCGGGGTTGGTGTCGATCGCGATCAACATCGCGTCGGGCGCCATCCGCTCCAGGATCGGGCGGCAGAAGGTGCCCACACCAGGGCCATATTCGACGAACAGCTTGCAATTGGCCCAGTCGACGGGCGCGAGCATCTTGCGGATCAGCCGGTCGGACGAGGGGATGATCGAGCCGACCATGACCGGGTGCTTCAGGAAACCCTGAAAGAACATCTGCAGCGGTCCGGGGACACCGGCGGGCCGGGCGCGACGCATCGCGTTGGTCGAACTGGGCATGAGGAAAAGCACTGCTCCCGTTATGTCCGCGCTGCATGCTCCGCGCAGCCCGGTTGGACGAACGCTTGGTCAAGCGCGTCGGTTGCCATAGCGGGGTTGCGCCGCGGCCCCAAGCGCCTAATCGCTTGGATATGCCGGACGACAGAACAGCGGCGCGGGAGGACAGGGCCCGGGAGGATAGGGGCGGTCAGGTGGCGGTGATCTTCGCTGCCTGGCGCACGCGCGTGGACGAGGCGGGCTACGCTGCCGCGGCCACGGCGATGGGTGCGCTCGCCGCGAAGCAGCCCGGCTATTGTGGGATCGACGCCGCGCGCGGCGACGACGGATTCGGCGTCACCGTCAGCTATTGGGCGGATGAGGCAAGCGCGGTCGCGTGGCGTGAGCACCCCGAGCATGCGGCGGTGCGCGAGGCGGGCCGCGGGCGGTGGTACGATCGCTACGACCTGCACGTCGCACATGTGTCGCGCAGCTACGGCTGGCGCAGGGTAGAGGAGGAAGCGGCATGAAGCGCGGGTTCGATCGGAGCTTCGCGCTCATGTTCCTCGTCATGCTGACGATCGCGGCGGGGAACACCGCGCTGCAATCGGTGCTGCCCGCGCTCGGGCGATCGCTGGGCGTAAAGGACAGCGCGGTCGCCGCGGCCTTTTCGGTGTCGGCGCTGCTGTGGGTGGTGGCCGCGCCCTTCTGGGCCAGGCGATCGGACCGGCACGGGCGGCGGCTGATGATCCTGTTCGGCATGGGCGGCTTCTGCGTCAGCCTGACCTTGTGCGGCGTGTTCCTGGCTGCCGGAATCAACGGCTGGATCGGTGGCACGACCGCGTTCGTGCTCTTCATCCTCGGCCGGCTGATCTACGGCACGTTCGGATCAGCGGCACCGCCCGCGGTACAGGCGCTGGTCGCGGGCAACACCACGCGCGAGGAGCGGACGCGCGCACTCACCCTGCTCGCCTCGGCGTTCGGGCTGGGGACGATCCTGGGGCCGGCGCTCGCGCCCTATCTGATCCTCGGCCATGCCGGGACGATCGAGGTCGGGCTGGCAGGGCCGGCGTTCGTCTTCGCGATATTCGGGCTGATCGTGTTCGTGACGGTGAGGCGCGTGCTGCCCGACGATCGCGGCATTGCCCCTGGAATCCACGGCGCGGCGAACGCTTATCCCTCGATCGGTGGGCAGGCATCGGGCGCGAGCGTGACCGCCGCGACCGCAGAGGGACGAACCGAGGTGCGCTACACCGACCCGCGGATCAGGGCATGGATGATCGCCGGGCTCGTGATGGGGCACGCGCAGGCGATGACGGGACAGGCGATCGGCTTTCTGGTGATCGACCGGCTGAACGTCGCGCCCGCCGCCGCGCTTGAGCCGACCGGCATCGTGCTGATGATGGGTGCAGGCGCGGCGCTGCTCGCGCAATGGGGGCTGATCCCGACGCTCAACCTCAAACCCCGCGCGCTGGTACTCGTGGGATTGGTGCTCGCCGCGGCGGGTACCGCGCTGACGGGGCTCGCCACCTCGCTCTACGGCATCGCGACCGCTTATGCGCTGGCAAGCCTGGGCTTCGGCTTCACGCGCCCCGGCTTTACCGCAGGATCAAGCCTCGCGGTCGGCCCCGCCGCACAAGGCTCGGTCGCGGGCAAGGTGACGAGCGTCAATGGCGCGAGCTTCGTGCTCGGCCCCTCGATCGGGGTGGGCTTGTACGAGGTGCAGCACTCACTGCCGTACCTGACCGCGGGCGCGGCATGCGTGATCCTGCTGGTCTATGCGTGGCATGCATTGCGCACGCCTGATGCCGACGCGCAGGTGTGGAGCGATCCCGAGGTGTGAAGACGCCACCGCGGCGGAGCAGCGGCGCCCCCATCAGGTCAGTCGCTGCCCTTCGGTCCGCGCGGGGTAAGCTGGCCCGGCGCGATGAAGCCGATCGGCTGGATCGCGTTGGCCTCCTGTTTTAGCTTGGCTGCCATCTGCTCGTATTCGCGCTCAACCTCGGGCGTGACGCTTGCCCGCGAGTCGTCCAGCGCGCGCTCGAAATTGGCCTGGCTGACCTCGGCATTGTCGATCCGCTCGCGCAACGCGATCAGGCCGGCGCGGCGCACCACGTCCTCCAGGTCGGCACCGGTGAAACGCTCGGTCCGCGCAGCGATGTCGTCCAAGTCGACGTCGCTCGCCAGCGGCATCTTCTGCGTCTGGATGCCAAGAATGCGGCGCCGCCCCTCGCGTGTCGGCAATCCGACATAGATCAGCTCGTCGAACCGGCCCGGACGCAGCAGCGCGGGGTCGACCAGATTGGGCCGGTTGGTCGCGCCGATCACGACAACCGATTGCAGCTCCTCCAACCCGTCCATCTCGGCGAGGATCGTGTTGACCACGCGCTCGGTCACCTGCGGCTCACCCAGCCCACCGCCGCGCGCGGGGACGAGGCTGTCGAGCTCGTCGATGAAGATCACCGTCGGCGCGACCTGACGCGCGCGCTGGAACAGCCGCGTGATCTGCTGCTCGCTCTCGCCGTACCATTTCGACAACAGGTCGCTCGACTTGGTGGCGATGAAGTTCGCCTCAGCCTCGCGCGCGACCGCCTTGGCGAGCAATGTCTTGCCGGTGCCGGGCGGACCGTAGAGCAGGAAGCCCTTCGCCGGGCGGATACCCAAACGGCGGAACGCGTCGGGGTTCTTGAGCGGCAGCTCGACGCCTTCCTTCAGCCGCATCTGCGCGTCGTCCAGTCCGCCGACGTCGCTCCACTTGGTCGTCGGCGCCTGCACCATCACCTCGCGCATCGCGCTCGGCTGAACGCGTTTCAACGCGCCGATGAAATCCTCGCGCGTGACCGCCAGCGTGTCGAGCACCTCGGGTGGGATGGTGCGCTCCTCCAGATTCAACTGCGGCATGATGCGTCGCACCGCCTCGATCGCCGCCTCGCGCGTCAGGGCGGCAAGGTCCGCGCCGACGAAGCCGAAGGTTGTGCGCGCGAGTTCGGCCAGATCGACGCGATCGCCGAGCGGCATGCCGCGCGTGTGAATGCCCAGGATCTCGCGCCGCCCGCGCTCGTCGGGCACACCGACGACGATCTCGCGGTCGAAGCGGCCGGGCCGGCGCAGCGCCTCGTCGATCGCCTCGGGCCGGTTGGTGGCGGCGATGACGACGAGGTTGGCGCGCGCTTCCAGCCCGTCCATCAGCGTGAGAAGCTGCGCGACGACGCGCTTCTCCGCCTCGCCCGAAACCTGCCCGCGTTTGGGTGCGATCGAGTCGATCTCGTCGATGAACACGATCGAGGGTGCGTTCTTGGCCGCTTCCTCGAACACCTGACGCAACCGGCCTTCCGACTCGCCGTATGCCGAGCCCATGATCTCGGGGCCGTTGATCAGGAAGAATTGCGCGTCCGATTCGTTCGCGACCGCACGTGCGAGGCGCGTCTTGCCGGTCCCGGGCGGGCCGTAGAGCAGCAATCCCTTGGGCGGATCGACGCCTAGCCGCTGGAACAATTCGGGGTAGCGCAGCGGCAGCTCGACCATTTCGCGCAACTGATCGATCGTCGCCGCCATGCCGCCGATGTCGTCGTAGGTGACGTCGGCGCGGCGCGCAGCCTCGGGCTCCTCATATTCGGGGCGCAGTTCGATCTCGGTATTCTCGTCGACGTGGACGATTCCCTTGGGGCTCGCCGACACGACGAGCAGGCGGATTTCCTGCAACGCATAGGCGGGGGCGTTGACGAACTGCGCCATGCCCGGCGGCATGTTCTGCACGCGCTGATGCCCCGCGGTCGCCACCACATCCCCTTGCGCGAACGGACGTCCGATAAAGGTGCGCTTCAGTGCGTTGGATGACCCTTGGAGACGCAGGTTCTGCTGCGCGGGTGCGAACACGACTCGCGTTGCAGGCTTCGACTCGGCCTTGCGTACCTCGACGAAGTCACCCGAGCCGACCCCGGCGTTGGCGCGCTGCAACCCGTCGATGCGGATCAGCGCGAGCCCTTCGTCCTCGTTATACGGGCCGACCGCCCGTGCGGGCGTCACCTTCTTGCCCGAAATCTCGATCACGTCGCCGTCGGTGATGCCAAGTGCGGCCATGATCGCGCGCGGCAGATGCGCGATGCCGCGGCCGGAATCCTCGGGCCGCGCATTGGCGACCTGCAATTTGGTAGGTTGTTCGGCGTCGGCCATCGGTCCCTCACTCGCTCGAAAGCGTCGAGCGCAGGAGATAGGCGGCGGGTTCCCGATTGCGAGCGCATGCGGCGTGCATGCTGATCCAGCGCAAACGAAAAAAAGGGCCGATCAGATGACCGGCCCGTGAAAGTTTTTAGGAGAGGATGCCTGAAAGGCCCGATCTTTCTGCGTCGCAGCAGGTCATGTTGCAAGTGCGAAAAGGTCGTAGTACGATTGCAGAAACGGCAATCGCCTGCCACCCTGCGCTTACAGTTTGCGGTTCGCGCCGCGCCCGAAACGGACCAGCCATGCGCCGTCTGCCACCGCTCACTGCCATCGAAGCCTTCGTCGCGGTCGCGCGGCTGGGCTCGATCAAGGCCGCGGCGACCGAGCTCGCGCTCTCCGCTCCTGCGCTCAGCCGACGCATCCAGACCTTGGAGCGCTTCCTCGGCCGTCCGTTGTTCGACCGCCGGCACCAGGCGATGACCCCCAATGCCGACGGCGACCGACTGCTCGCCGCGATCGCACCCGCGCTCGATAGCCTGTCGGACGCGGTCGAATCGATGACCAGTGGCGGCGAGGTGCTGCGGCTGCGCCTGGGCGTGCTGCCGTTATTCGCGTCGCAGCGGCTGTTCCCCAGGCTCGCGCAACTGCGCGCCGCGCGGCCCGAGCTGCACCTGGACGTCGATACCGGCAGCAACGCGATCTCGCGGCTGGGCGAGGGGCTCGACGCAGTGATCGTGCTCGCGCGCGAGGTCGACCCGACGCTCTATGCCGAGCGGCTCGACCGCAACAAGGTGTACGCGATCGGCGCGCGGACGCTGGTGGAAGGCGCGGACCCGCTGCTGCGGCCCGAACAGCTCGCCGACCATAGCGTGCTGCTCCACCGCGACATGGCCGACAATTTCACTGCCTGGCGCCAGAGTGCGGGGATTGCCGAGGTCGAACCCAAGGCGGTCGATCATTTCGATTCGGGCGCGCTGATGCTGGAGGCGGCGGCGCAAGGTTTGGGCGTCGCGTTCATGCTCGAAAGCCATTTCAACGACGCCAACGATCCGCGGCTGGTGCGCTTGTTCGAGCTTGAGGTAGAGAGCCCGTATTCCTACTGGTTCGTCTGCCGCCCGCGCGCGTTGCAGACGAAGCCGGTGCGCATCTTTCGCGACTGGTTGATCGCGACGCTGCGCACCGACTGACCCGCCGCGCTCGACGCGGCGAGCCTCGGGCGGATGCTTACTCCGCTTTCGCCTTGACGATCTTGCCCGGCTCGCGCGGCGGCTCGCCCTTGGGCAGTGCGTCGATCAGCTCCATGCCGTCGGTCACCTCGCCCCAGACAGTGTACTGGTTGTCGAGGAAGCGCGCATCGTCGAAGCAGATGAAGAACTGCGAATTGGCCGAGTTCGGGTCCATCGTCCGCGCCATCGAGCAGGTGCCGCGCACGTGCGGCTCCTTGCTGAATTCCTGCTTGAGGTTGGGCTTCTTCGACCCGCCGGTGCCGTTGTGGTTTCCGCCGTCGCCGCCCTGCGCCATGAAGCCGGGAATGACGCGGTGAAAGGGCACGCCGTCGTAGAAGCCTTCGTTGGCGAGCTCGCCGATACGCTTGACGTGCTCGGGCGCGAGATCGGGGCGGAAGCGGATCGTCACGTCGCCGCCGTCAAGCGTCAGCGTCAGGGTGGAAAAGGTATCGGCCACTCAAAAATCCTTTCGTGTTCGTGTCGCACAGTTAGTGTCGCACGCCGCGGGAGGCAAACGGCCGAGCCGGGCAAATGGTGCATGGTCAATCGCGTGCCCCGACGATAAGGCGCGCTCAGTCAGCGCACAGCAGGGAGGCACGCGACATGAGCGAGACCGAGCTTCCCGACCTCGAACGTGACGAGGCCGTCGAGCAGAGCGACCAGCTCGCCCCCAATCAGCTCGACGAGGACGACCGGCTGAAACCCGCCTTCGTCGCGGCGGTGCTGGACGCGGTCGAGGACGGCGACGTCGATGCCGCGCGCGCGCTCGTCGCGCCGCTGCACCCGGCCGACATCGCCGACCTGTTCGAGCTGACGCCCGAGGACCGCCGCCGCGACCTCGCCGCCGCGATCGCCGACCAGCTCGATGCCGACGTGTTCGCGGAGATGAACGACTATGTTCGCGAATCGCTGATCGACGCGCTCGACGCGCGGCAGGTCGCCGACATCGCGAGCGAACTCGACACCGACGACGCGGTTGCGATCATCGAGGACATGGACGTCGAGGACCAGCGCGAGGTCCTGCGCGCGATGGAGCCCGACGACCGCGCCGCGATCGAGGAAGCGCTCTCCTATCCCGAAGAGTCGGCCGGACGCCTGATGCAGCGCGACCTGGTCGCGGTGCCCGAACATTGGACGGTGGGCGATACGCTCGATTACCTGCGCGGCCACGACGAGCTGTTGACCGACTTCTGGGAAATCTTCGTGGTCGACCCGGCACACCGTCCGGTCGGCACCTGCGCGCTGTCGTGGATCCTGCGCACGCCGCGCGGGATCGCCATGGCGGACGTAATGCAGCGCGAGCAGACGCTGATCCCGGTCGACATGGACCAGGAGGAGGTCGCGCTCCGCTTCCAGAAATACGCGTTGATCTCGGCGGCGGTGGTCGACGGCTCCGGCCGGCTGGTCGGCATGATCACCGTCGACGACATCGTCCACATCATCCAGCAGGAAGCGGGCGAGGACGTGCTGCGCCTGTCGGGCGCGGGCGAGGGCGACATCAACGAGCCGATCCGGCTGACCGTGCGCACGCGCGTCGCTTGGCTGGTGGTCAATTTGGGCGCGACGATCCTGTCGGCCTCGGTCGTCGGGTTGTTTCAGGGCGAGATCGCGCGCTTCGCGTTGCTCGCCGCGCTCATGCCGATCGTCTCCGCGCTCGGCGGCAATGCGGGGACGCAGACGCTCGCGGTCATGGTGCGCGCGCTCGCCACCAACCAGCTCACCAGCTCCAACACGCTGCGCATGCTGTTCCGCGAATTCCGCATCGCGCTCGCCAACGGCGTCGCGCTCGGCACCGTCGGCGCGGTCGGCAGCTATCTCGTGCTCGGCCACCTGCAGCTCTCGATCGTGTTCGCGATCGCGATGATGATCAACAGCGTCGTTGCGGGGCTCGTCGGCGTCATCGTGCCGGTCGCGCTCGACAAGGCGAACGTCGACCCCGCGGTATCCTCGGCGGTGTTCGTGACCACCGCGACCGACGTGATGGGGTTCCTGTCGTTCCTGGGGCTCGCGGCCTTGTGGGGGCTGTCGGGCTGACCCACATCAGCAGGGCATGTCCCTGCCACCATTGCATTTAACCAAGGTCGCGTTCGGCGCGACCAGCCTCGACGTCCTGACAGACCGCCTGAAGGCGCGCGCCGCCGCGGGCGAGCTGTTTCTGACGACGCGCTACCTGCCCAAGCGGCACGAGGAGGTCGCGGGGCGCGGTTCGCTCTACTGGATCATCAAGCACCAGCTCGTCGCGCGCTCGCCGATTACCGGGTTCGGTGAGGCGGAGGGTGGCCGCGTCACGATCCATCTCTCGCCCGATTTTCACCTCATCCACGCCCGCCCGCGCCGCGCGCACCAGGGCTGGCGCTATCTCGAGGCGCACGAAGCACCCGAGGATCTGTCGGGCGATACGGTTGACGGCGTCGCGGCGATGCCGCCGGTGCTGGTCGGGCGGCTGGTGGAGCTGGCACTGCTGTAGAAAGGCGGGTCACGCCTCGCCCGATCGCTGCGCCGCCAACCACCGGCGTACCCGCGCCGCGCCCATCAACACCTCCGGCATGCCAAGCCGTGCGCGAATGCTGAGCAGCAGCAGATAGGGCAGCATGAACCCCGCTCCGCCGATGAACGCCAGCGCCGCAAGCAGCAGCCCGCCGGCGCTGAAATCGTTGCGCCACGCCGTCCACAGCGCCGCCAAAACGAGGAAGCAGAGAAAATCCGTGTTGAACTGGCCCGGCCACGTCACCGCGGCGATGTCGCCGAAGAAGACGGGCAACAGGTCGAGGCCGTGCCGCGCGACGACACATGCCGTATAGACGACGAGCGCGGACCAGCCGGTGATCAGCAGCACGCGAAACACCCTCATATGCTCGTCCTCCCGCCAGCTTGCCGCGAGGATGCCCGACCGGCACAGTGTCGGCAATCCGGCTTTGCTCGAACATCGCGCGCCAGGCCGGTCTTCGCCTTTCCAGGGCTTTGTCAACGGTTGCCGTCCTAGGCCGATCCGCATCATCCTGCCAGAGCGTATCCGTGGACCGTCTCATTGATCTGACGCTGAAAGTGTCGCTGCTGCTCGCCAGTCTCGGATCGTTGCTGTCGCTGACCAAGATGATGGTCGAGCATTTCACCCCGGCGCATTATTACTGGTGGGCCGCGGTGGCCTTCTTCGGCGCGACCTTTGCGCTCGCGGCGGCGATCAGGCTGCGCGGCGGTGGGGTGAGCGCCACGCCCGCCTGACCGACCGGCTGCCTCACCGCGCGCGCCGCAGCGACGATCGATGCGGCGGCGTCGGGCAGACATGCCCCCATCCGCGCGCCCGTGCGTTGTGCGTCCTCACGCCAACGGAGCCAAGACCATGACCGACGACACCGCCGTCCAGGCCCGCCGCCGCGAAATCGCGAGCGAGCATCTGCTCTTCAAGCTGATCGAGTACGTCGAGGCGCGGCATCCCGGTCTGCTCGACTTTCTCGAAGGCAGCCTCGACCACCTCGGCGATCCGGCGCGTGACGACACCAAGGACGATGCGGCGGTGCGCGCGATCGCGCAGCGGATGATCACCGGCGCGCGCGCCGAAGGCGCGGAATAGGATCGCGAAAGCGCGGATGTCACCCGAGGTCGCGCGTCTCCGATCGCGAGGGTAAGCGGGACCCCGGATCAGGTCCGGGGTGACGTGCTCAGGCGCCGCCTTCCAGCTTGGCCTTTAGCGCCGCGAACGGGCTGGCGGGTCGCGCCTCTTCCTCGGTGATGACACCCGCCTCGCGCAGGACCTCGGCCGCGCGCGGACTGCGCGGGAACGGATCGAGCGCCAGCACCATCGTCTCGGCCGCGGTTTCGCCGAGATCAATGCCGCCGCCCTTGATCTCGACCGTGTCGATCTCCTCGCCGGCAAGCTCGTGCTCCTCCTCGTCGCCCGCGTGCGCGCCCTGCGGATGGACGAAGCGCAGCTCGACGCCTTCGTCGATCTGCGCCGGGATCGGATCGCCCGTCACCGAACACGCCTGGGTCACGGTTGCGGTCACCCGCCCGCGCACCGCGACGCCCGCGGCCTCCTGCCGCACGGTGAAGCGGCCTTCGAGCCGCTCGACCGCGAGCAATCCGAATCGTTCGGCGAGTGCTGTGCGTTCGGCCTCGCGCGCGCTGATCATCACTTCGCGCGGCTCCGATCCGATCGCGTCTAGCCGCTCGACGCGGCTGAACTCGGGCGTGCCCTCGACGCTCATGGCAGCCGTCCTTCCATCAGCGCGTCGATCGACGTCTGCTCCAGCGCCGCGTGGAGCGCGAGCAATTCGCGCCGGACATGCGCGACGGCTCCCGGATCGGGTGCCTCGCCGCGGTACAGGTTGCGCACCAGCGCGGCATCGAGCGTCCCCTGCGCGATCCCCTCGCGATACGCACCCAGCCGTCCGCCCAGCATCCCCATCATCCGCCCGACGTGCTTGCCGACCACCATGTCGCCGAAGCCGATCTGACGCACCTGCGCGTCCATGTCGTCGACGAAGCGCTCGGTCAGCAACGCCGACGGCGCGGCTCCGTCGGGATCGCGCTCCAGCCGCAGCTGCACCATCGCCAGCACCGCCGCGACCATGTCGAACCGCCCGTCGAGCGTGTCGGGCACCGCGCCGTCCAGATACCAATGCGGCGCGCGCGCGCGCGCGATCACCGCATCGTACAGCGGCAGTGCAGCGGCGCGATCACGCCCGGCGAACAGGGATTTGAGCCAGCCCAAGATATCTCAACACTTCAACAACAATGGCGTCGATGCGGGCGCGCTTGTGTCGCGCCCACGCCGGGCATATTGGGGGCAAAGGTCGCACCTGTCCACGTCCGGGCACTCGACCGTCCTCGTTGATGCGTGCTCGCGGGCGGGTGCGCACCCTCGAACCCGAGTCCGCCGGAGAGTCCATGCGTTTCCTTCTTCCTCTCGCCCTCACCGCCGGGCTGCTGGCCGCGGGCTGCACGCCGCTGCGCTCGCACCAGGGTTACATCGTCGACGCCGATCTGGTGAATTCGGTGCAGCCGGGGGTCGACAATCGCCAGTCAGTCCTGGCGACGCTGGGTCATCCGAGCTTCGCGAGTCAGTTCAACCAGGGCGACTGGTATTATATCGCGCGCGACAGCCGCAATCTCGCGTTCAACCCGCCTAAGGCGGTTGATCAGTTGACCATGCGGATCAGCTTCGACGCCGCGGGTAACGTCACCGCGATCCGCAAGTCGGGCGTCGATCAGGTCGTCTCGATCGATCCGTCGAAGAAGACGACGCCGACTTTGGGCCGCAGCCGCAGTTTCTTCTCCGAACTGTTCGGCAACATCGGCGCGGTCGGTGCGCCTGGTGCGGGCGGCGGGGCTGGCGGGCGTCCGGGCGGTCGCGACCAGCCGTAACGGCGTCGCCCCACGCCCGCCGGTCCCGCTGCACGCGCGAAGCTGTCGTTTCGCTGACGAATGCATTCCCGCGCGGTTCAGTCGCGCAGGGCTAATCCTCGCTTCATGCCCACTCGCCCGTTCGGCGAGGGGCCGTGAAGAGGAGCAAGTTGATGCGTCGTCTGATCACCACCGCCATGCTCGCCGCCGTGGCATTGCCCGCGATCCCCACCGTCGCCACGGCGCAGTCGCGCGACGAGTTGCGGCGCGACCGCCAGGACATCCGCCGCGAGCAGCGCGATCTCGACCGTGCCTATCGCTACGGCGATCGCGGCGACATCCGCGACCAGCGCGGCGACCTGCGCGAGGCGCGCCGGGAATATCGCGAGGACCTGCGCGGCCGCTACGGTGACCGTGGCCGCGATTGGCAGGGCGATCGCGGACGCGACTGGGGTCGTGGCGACTGGTCGGCCTACCGCCAGCAGAACCGCGCGCTCTACGCCCGTGGCAACTGGCGCGCGCCGTTCGGCTACCAGACGTTCCGGCCCGGTGTCCGCATCGCGCCCAACTTCTACGGGTCGCGCTACGTCATCAACGATCCGTGGCGCTACCGCCTGCCGCCGGCGCGCGGCTACACGCGCTGGGTGCGCCACTACAACGACGTGATCCTCGTCGACCCGCGCCGCGGCGTCGTGGTGGACGTGATCCGCAACTTCTACTGGTAAAGTGAGGATACGGCGCCGATCCCGGTCGGCGTCGCGCCCGGTTCGATACCGATCGGCCGCGCCGCTGGTTACGCGACGGCGCGGCCTGTACCGGCTTGGGAACGGTACCGGTCCCGAAAGGGGGATAAAGGGACCAAAATCGCGAACGCAGCCGCGCCGCTTTTGTTCTCCATCCCCCGATAGATTTCCCCTTGAACACGAACGGGGAGCGCGCACGACGCGCGATCACTGTACATCCGCGGCCCCGGACAATGATCGCCCGACGTCACAAAGCGTAAATTTCTCCGGCTTGTGCCCCGATCATGTATTTTGCAGATTTGTCGCGCGTAATTGGCGCGGGGGCACCAATGGAAAGCGTTGTCACAGCGGGCCTCGCGGCCTGCGAGGTCGTGCTGCACGAAACGATGCTGTTCGCCGCGATCATGTTCTTCATCGGCGGCATCGACGATCTGCTGGTCGACTTGGCGTATCTGTTCTGCCGCCAACCCGCCGGCCTCGTGACCGACCTGCCAGCCGGCGCGACACCGCCGCTCGCGATCTTCGTTGGCGCGTGGGACGAGCAGGCGGTGATCGGTGCGATGCTGACCGCGGCGCTCCGGCGGGTCGATTATCCCGATTACCGCATCTTCGTCGGCTGCTATCCAAACGACCCGGGCACGGTTGCGGCGGTACGCGCGGTGGCGGCGCACGACCCGCGCGTCCGGCTGGTGGTGGGTGAGCGCGCCGGTCCGACCACCAAGGCCGATTGCCTCAACACGCTGTGGCGCGCGCTCGAACGCGACGACGCGTGTGCGGGACGACGAACGCGCGCGGTGATCCTCCACGACGCGGAGGACGTGCTTCATCCGTGCGAGCTGCGCGTGGTCGCGCATCACTTGGGCGACCACGCGCTGGTGCAATTGCCCGTCGTCCCGTTGATCGATCCCGCCGCACCGATGGTAACGGGGCATTACGCCGACGAGTTCGCGCTCGCGCACGCGATTGCCTTGCCGGTACGGAATGCGCTCGGCGCGGCGATGCCGCTCGCGGGCGTCGGCTGCGCGATCCGGCGCGACGCGCTCGACCGGCTCGCGCGTGCGACCGGTGACGCACCGTTCGAGCCTGCCAGCCTGACCGAAGATTACGAGCTCGGCCTGCGCGTCGCGGCGCTCGGCTTCAGCAGCCGCTTCGTGCGCGCGCGCGATGCGAACGGCACGCTGGTGGCGGTGCGCGCCTATTTCCCCGACACGGTCGCCGCCGCGGTGGTGCAGAAAGCGCGCTGGATGACGGGCATCGCGCTCGCCGGCTGGGATCGTACCGGCTGGGGCGGTCGCTGGCGCCTCGTCGAATTGTGGATGCGCATGCGTGACCGGCGCGCGCCGCTCGCGGTCCTGACGCTCGCGGTCGGTTACCTGGCGCTCGTCGCCTGGGGCGTGTCGATGCTGGGTCACGCCTGGCTCGACAGCGCGCCGCCCGCGATCACCGATCTGCTCGCGGCCTTGTTGTCGATCAACGCCGCGCTGCTCGCGTGGCGGCTTCTGGTGCGCGCGCGCGCCACCGCGCACGAACATGGCTGGCGCGAGGGGCTGCGATCGGTGCCGCGCGCGGTGCTGGGCAACGTCATCGCGCTGCTCGCCGCCAGGCGCGCGGTGTGGCGCTACATGGGCATGCTGGCGGGCCGCGCACCGCGCTGGGACAAGACCGCGCATCGCTTCCCCGCAGCGCTGCCCGGCCCGGCATGAACGCGCGCGGGATGCTCGCGCGCGGCATCGGCGGCGAGGGGCGTCCCCTGCGCTTCCTGATGCTGGTGGTCGGCGGCTGGAGCGGCGCGCGCATCGCGCTGCTGTGGCCCGATCCCGCGCTCGATCGGGTCGTCGCGGCACGGCGCATCGCCGCCGCATCCCCCGCCAGGCAACCCGCGCCGGCGCCGCTGATCGCGCTCGGCAGCGCTGCCGCGTCGACGATCGCGCGCCTGTCGCTGCCGCGCGAGACTGCGATCGTCACCCTCGCGCGCCGCGACCGTGCCACACCCTTGGTGGCGACAGCACCTGCACGCCGCATCTCACCCCCGCTCGTCCCCGTGATCGCAACCGTTGCCTCCGCGCCAATTGCGCCGCTTCTCGATGCTCAAGCAGGCGGCGACGCGGCGCAACCGGTCGCGGCCACGCTGCCGCGCCGCGCGCGCTGGTCCGGCAGCGGGTGGGCGCTGGTCCGCGGCAGCGGCGCGGCCGGCGGGGTCGCGACGCCGCAACTGGGCGGCGGTCAGGTCGGCGCGCGTCTTGCCTACCGACTCGATCGAAGCGGTCGCGTGGCGGCGGTGGCGCGTGTCGCCGCCGCGCTCGGTACGCGCCAGCAGGAAGCCGCGCTGGGCGTCGAATGGCAGCCGACGCGCCTGCCGGTCCGGCTCGTCGCCGAACAGCGGATCGGTGTCGCCGGCATCCGCGGCGGCCCCGCGCTGGGGCTCGTCGGCGGCGTCGGCGCGCTGCCGCTCGGCGCTGGCCTGCAAGCGGATGGCTACGCGCAGGCGGGGGTCGTCGCGCGTAACCGTGCCGATGGTTACGTCGACGGCGCCCTGGTGATCGCGCGACCGGTGGTGACGCGCGACGCCATGCACGTCGAACTGGGCGTCGGCGCCTGGGGCGCGGCGCAGCGCCGCGCATCGCGGCTCGATCTCGGCCCCGCGGCGATCGTGGTGCTGCCGGTCGACCGCCGCGCGATCCGCATCGGGATACAATGGCGCGAGCGCGTGGCCGGCAACGCCCGGCCGGGATCGGGTGCGGTGCTGTCGCTCGGTACCGATTTCTGACGTGACGAAGGCGTGGTGCGCCGCCCGCGGCTATCGCGCCCGGCGGTAAACGACTAACCCGGCGCCATGGACGTCTACCTGCCGATCGCGAACCTGTCGGTGAACGCGCTGGTGATGATCGCGCTGGGCGCGGGCGTCGGACTTCTGTCGGGAATGTTCGGCGTCGGCGGCGGCTTCCTGACCACGCCGCTGTTGATCGTCTACGGCATCCCGCCGACCGTCGCGGCGGCCTCGGCGGCGAGCCAGGTGACCGGGGCGAGCGTGTCGGGCGTGTTCGCGCATTTCCGCCGCGGCGGCGTCGACGTGAAGATGGGCGCGATCCTGGTGGCGGGCGGCGTGGTCGGATCGATGGTCGGCGCGTTCCTGTTCCGCTTCCTGCAGGCGTCGGGGCAGATCGATACGGTGATCGGCATCATCTACGTCGTGCTGCTCGGCTGGATCGGCACGTTGATGGCGACGGAGGCGATCCGCTCGATCCGCGTGCTGCATGGTGCCGCCGCATCCCGCCCGCGCCGCCGCCGCCATCACCCGCTGGTCGCGAGCCTGCCGTGGCGGACGCGCTTCTACGCCTCGGGGCTCTACATCTCGCCGCTCGCGCCGCTGCTGCTCGGGCTCGGGGTCGGCATGCTCACCGTGCTGCTGGGGGTGGGCGGCGGGTTCATCCTGGTGCCGGCGATGATCTACCTGCTCGGCATGGCGACCAGTGTCGTCGTTGGCACCTCGCTGTTCCAGACGCTGTTCGTGACGATGGTGGCGACGATGGTTCACGCCACCACCACCAAGGCGGTCGACATCGTGCTGGCCGGGTTGTTGCTGGTCGGATCGGTCGCGGGTGCGCAGATCGGCGCACGCTTTGCCAATCGTGCGCGGCCCGAATATCTGCGGCTCGCCCTCGCGGTCGTCGTGCTGCTGGTGTGCCTGCGCGTCGCGCTCGGCCTCGCCTGGCGCCCGGACGAGATCTACACGGTTGAACTGTCGTGAAGCGTGCGCGCGCCCGCTTGGCGCTGCTGCTCGCCGCGCCGCTGGTGATGGGGCAGGCGAAACCCGTGCTCGTTCCCGACGTGTCGCAGCGCGATATCGAGATCAAGTACAGCTTCACCGGCGCGGAATTGCTGCTGTTCGGTGCGATCCTCTATCCCGGCGGTCGCCTGCCCGAGCCCGGCCACCGCACCGATGTTGCGATCGTGCTGAAAGGCCCGGCGCAGTCGATCATCATCCGCGAAAAGGAAAAGGTCGCCGGCATCTGGGTCAATGCGGAGGCGCTGCGCTACCGCTCGGCACCGTCCTTCTACGCCATTGCCTCGTCGCGCCCGATCGCCGCGCTCGTAGATGCGCGCACCCGCGCGATCTACGAACTGGGGCTCGACAGCCTGCAACTCTCGCCCGCCTCCGCCGCGCCGTCGGTGGTACAGGACCGCTTCACCCGCGGACTGGTCGAGCAGCGCCGCCGCACCGGCTTGTTCGTCGAGGCACCCGGCGCGGTCGAGATCACCGGCGGCGTGCTCTACCGCGCGCGCCTGACCATCCCCGCGCGCGTGCCGACCGGGCGCTTCACCGCAGAAACCTTCCTGATCCGCGACGGGCGCGTACTCGCCGCCGCGGTGCGCGACATCGACGTGCGCAAGACCGGGTTCGAGCGGTTCGTGACGCGCGCCGCCGATCGCCACGCGATCCTCTACGGCCTGACCGCGGTCGCCTTGTCGGCCTTGCTCGGCTGGGGCGCGGGGCGGATCGCGCGTAGGACGTAGATCACGCACGTATCCCTCCGCTTCGGACGCAATTACCCAAAATTTACACCTGCCCGTTATCGCTGTCAGGCATGATCGGCGTACCTGCATGAACGACCAGCCTTCCTCCCACGTCTTCGCGCAAGCGATGGCGGCTCCCGGCGGCATCGCCTCGCCCGCAGAGCCGATCGGCTACGTGCTCGAGGTCGCGGGATCGCGCAGCGAGGTGGTGCTCGACATTGCCGCGCTGACGCCGCTCGCCGCCAGCACTGACGCCGTGCTCGCGAGCGCGGGGCAGGTCGGCGGCCAGCTCAAGGTGCGCATCGGCCAGGCGTGGTTGATCGCCAGCATCCGCTCGCTCCAACTCGCCCCCGGTGCCGCCGGGCAGATCGTCGCCGCGGTCGATTTCCTCGGTGAGGGCGATGAGGAGCGGCTGACCCGCCGCTTGTTCAACTTCCGCCGCGGCGTCACCCGCTACCCGATGCCGGGCACCGAGGTGTTTCCCGTCACCGCCGACGATCTGGCGCAGGTCTATGCCGCCGACGATCGCAGCGTGATCGAGGTCGGGCACGTCTACCCGACCGATCACGTCCGCAGCGCGTTGTTCGTCGATGCGATGCTCGGCAAGCATTTCGCGCTGCTGGGTTCCACCGGTACCGGCAAGTCGACCGCCGCCGCGCTGATCCTCCACCGCATCTGCGAAATGGCGCCGCAGGGCCATATCGTGATGATCGACCCGCACGGCGAATATGCCGCGGCGTTTCGCGACAATGGCGCGCTGCACGACGTCAACAACCTTCAGATGCCTTATTGGCTGATGAACTTCGAGGAACATTGCGAGGTGTTCCTCACCTCCTCGGGCGCCGATCGGCAGGTCGATGCCGACATCCTCGCCAAATGCCTGCTCGCCTCGCGCGCCAAGGGGCGAGTGGGGCAGGAGATCCCCAAACTCACCGTCGACGCGCCGGTGCCCTATCTGCTCAGCGACCTGTTGCAGCTGATCCAGCAGGAGATGGGCAAGATGGACCGCGCCGGCTCCACCGCGCCCTACCTCAGGCTCAAGACCAAGATCGAGGAGATCAAGGCCGATCCGCGCTTCGGTTTCATGTTCTCCGGCATGCTCGTCGCCGACACGATGGCGGCGTTCGTGTCGCGCATCTTCCGCCTGCCCGGCGGCGGCAAGCCGATCTCGATCATCGACGTGTCGGGCGTGCCGAGCGAGATCACCTCCGTCGTCGTCGCGGTGCTCAGCCGCATGGTGTTCGACTTCGCGATCTGGTCGCGTAACGAGCCGCAGCGCCCGATCCTGCTGGTCTGCGAGGAGGCGCACCGCTACGTCCCCTCCGACCGCGAGCGCCAGGGCGCGGTGTCGCGCATCCTAAGCCGCATCGCCAAGGAAGGCCGCAAATACGGCGTCTCGCTGGGCCTGATCACGCAGCGTCCGTCCGATCTCGCCGAAGGCGTGCTGTCGCAGTGCGGCACGATCATCGCGATGCGGCTCAACAACGAGCGCGATCAGGCGTTCGTCCGCGCCGCCATGCCCGAGGGCGCACGGGGCTTTCTTGATTCGATCCCCGCGCTCAGGAACCGCGAGTGCATCATCTGCGGCGAGGGCGTGTCGATCCCCGTCCGCGTCGCGCTCGACACGCTCGAACCCGCGAAGCGCCCGGCATCGGCCGACCCCGTCTTCACCGAATTGTGGCGCGAGGTCGGCGGCGAGGATCAGATCGTCCAGCGCGTCATCCAACGCTGGCGCGCGCAGGGGCGGTAACTAGGGCCGGTGGTTCGAATGTCCGCTTTTGGTGGGAAGCGGACGTTCACCGATCATCAGCCCTCCGTTGCATTGTGGGCGTGAGCGGACGTTCTGCCCTTAAGGGGGTGGCGGTCGTGATAACCATTGTGACGAGTTGCATCTCCGCCGTGCAGAAAGAGGCAACTACTACCGCACCGGGGAAAGCCGGCTGAGCAAGCCAGTTAGATAATTTTTTATCCCGCCACAGGAGGGTCGCGGCATAAAGCCGTGGTACCGAGACCGAGAGGGATATTTAGCGCTATCTTTTAAACTCACGCGAACGAAGATTTACCAGCGTCGACGGCTCCCGCGGATTGGGCACGTAGACACCGGTAAGCGGGCCAGGCTGGGTGCTGGAAGCGCTGTCAGACGCGCGCTGGTCAAGATCGCCACTGCTGATTGGCAAGTACGATGCATATACGTGCTTAATAATAACGCGGTTTTTACCAAGTTTGTATTCCTTCCCGACTTGCAGAACAGTAGCCACTTTGCGCGCGCTACCCGGTACGAATATCAAATAAGGGCAAACTGTTTGGGGTGGCGGGAGTTTGGACAGGTAAGAACCGGGTTCGGACCGGCGAGATTGAGGTTCGGGCCGACAAATCTCGATCGGCCTTCCCGCATTGAGTTTGACAGCATCTGCATGACGCTCCGTAAATGTCCGAGCGCGAGCTGATTTCGTGTGTCCGGTGCCTATAATACCATCTACCGTAAAGACAATTGTATCCCAGGTTTCCACCTCTCCTCGATATACAGCACGAAACAGAGCAAATATGTCACCCGCTTGTCCCACAGGAAGGCGCAAGGCATTGCCCTTAACCCTGATAAACGAGGGTGTGATACCACTATCCTTGGTCGTTATTAACCAATCTTCTGACGCCTTGGCTTTGCGACCATTTACTATTGCATAGAGGTCGAGACGGAGAACGCTTGCGTGAACACCCGGCGAGCACGATGTAATACAACCCAAGATTGCCATAAGTGGATATACTCGCCACAGGCATTGCCGTGCTTTCATGATAACGAACTCACAAAAGTGATGCGATGTCATAACGCTGCGCAGGGTAAAATTATTTATAAGATGCCGAAGGATATAAATTGTTGATCGAACAATTCGAGTATGGTGAGGCCATAGCAGAAAGGAACGGGAGCGGCCCCATCGCTTGACGATGCCGGTGGAAGAAGAGGGCGTAACATCCGCTCTCAGGCGGAACTAACATTAGCCGAATATCGCATTGTGGGCGAAAGCAGACCTCGCCTGCGCCCACCCAGGCCTGATGCCGGGGCCGACTTCCCGGCGCCCCACACCCCCGCCCATTGCCATCGCGCGCACGACGGCTAAAGCCGACGCGCGAAAGGGTATTCGACCATGAAGCTGTTGACCGGCAACTCCAACCTGCCGCTCGCCACCGCGATCTCGGATTATCTCGAGGTGCCCCTGACCGAGGCGCTGGTCAGGCGGTTCGCCGACGAGGAGATCTTCGTCGAGATCATGGAGAATGTCCGCGGCGAGGACGTGTTCCTGCTCCAGTCGACCAGCTACCCGGTCAACGACAATCTGATGGAGCTGCTGATCATGATCGACGCGTGTCACCGCGCGTCGGCGAAGCGGATCACCGCGGTGATCCCATATTTCGGTTACGCGCGGCAGGACCGCAAACCGGGGCCGCGCACGCCGATCTCGGCCAAGCTCGTCGCGAACCTGATCACGACCGCGGGTGCGGACCGCGTGCTGTCGGTCGATCTCCACGCCGGACAAATCCAGGGCTTCTTCGACATCCCGACCGACAATCTGTTCGCCGCCCCCGTCATGAGCGCGGACATCCGCACGCGCTTCGGCGACAAGAACCTGATGGTCGTCTCGCCCGACGTCGGCGGCGTGGTGCGCGCGCGCGCCTTGTCGAAGCGGCTCGACAACGCCCCGCTCGCGATCGTCGACAAGCGACGCGAGCGCGCGGGCGAATCAGAGGTCATGAACATCATCGGCGATGTCGAGGGGCGCTTCTGTGTGCTGATCGACGACATCGTCGATTCGGCGGGCACGCTCTGCAACGCGGCGGCCGCGCTGCGTGAAGCGGGGGCGGAGGACGTCGTCGCCTATGTGACGCACGGCGTGCTGTCGGGCGGCGCGGTGGCGAGGGTCGAGGGCTCGTCGCTGCGCGAGCTGGTCATCACCGACTCGATCGGGAACCACGAATCGATCGGCAAGGCGGAGAAGATCCGCCACCTGACGATCGCGCCGTTGTTGGCGGAAGCGATCAAGCGGATCGCGGACGAGACGAGCGTGAGCAGTCTGTTTGACTGACGGGTGAAGGCGCGACTGCGTTCGCGCCGGTGCTGCGAGAGCGGCATCACCCGGCACGGCCGGCGGACAGGCGCCAGCCTGATCCGGCCGACGACGCGGGCTCTGCCCGCGTGAACTTTCCGCCTCCCAGCTCGCGCCAGCCAAGCTGGCGCTTCGGCGGCTGCACGATCCCGCGTTCAACTAAGCCAGCAGAAACAAGAAACGCGGGCAGAGCCCGCGTCTCGGTCAGGTTCGGCTGCGCCGCCCTGCCGGCAGGGCGAGCGGTTGGCTGGCGCGACCAGCGCGACGCGGTCGCGCTTACCGCTCGCCCAAAGCCACGATATGATCAAACACCGCGGGGTGCAGCGGCTTGGAAAACGCACAACCATAGCGGAACTTGTCACGCCACGCGACCACCGCCTCCACCGCGGCCAGCCCGGGCAGCGTCAGCCACACCGTCGTCCCCGGCCACAAGGTAAAGCTCGTCTGCGCGCGGAAACCCGTTACCGACAGATCGACCACGTCGATCTCGAACCGCGTGTTGCCGCGGTCGCGCAGATGCGCCTTCATCTTGACCGCCCGGCGCAAAGCGTGGCGGTGTTCCTCCGCTTCGGAGGGGGCGGGGATCGGGACGGCGGGTTCCATGCGCCGACTCATGCGCCCAAAGGGTTAATCTTCGGCAAAGACCGATGGATGCGGCAACGTCGACTGGCGCACGCCCTTGCGTCCGCGCCGCTTCAATTCGGCCTTCAGATCCTCGGGGCGCGGCGCGACGATGAAGCCGAAGCTGACGTTGCCCTCGCGCGTTTCGACCACGTGGTGCAGCCGGTGCGCCTGCACGATCCGCTTCATGTAACGGCCCTTGGGCAGGTAGCGCGTCGGGATGCGCCGATGCACGATCACGTCGTGGAACCCGAAATAGATCATGCCATAGGCAGCGACGCCCGCGCCGATCCACACGAACCCCGGCCACCAGCCGTAATGCAGCGCGCCGTAGATCATCAGAACCGACGGCACGGCGAAGATCACCGCGTACAGATCGTTCAGCTCCCAATGCCCGTCGCGCGCGCGGTGATGGCTCTTGTGCAGGAACCAGCCGGGCCCGTGCATCACCCAGCGATGCATCGCATAGGCGAAACCCTCCATCAGCACGACGGTGACGAGGAACAGGAGAAGCGCGGACCACGGAGCCATTGTGTCCGCGCATATAGCGTTCGCGCGGCCTTATCGCTACGTCGCACCGCACCATGAACGACGAACTGCGATCCGCTGCCCTAGAGTCCAAGGCCTGGCCGTACGAGGAGGCGCGCAAGCTCCTTAAACGCTATCCGAGCGGCAAGCCCGGTGGCGAGCCCGTCCTGTTCGAAACCGGCTACGGCCCCTCGGGGCTGCCGCACATCGGCACCTTCAACGAGGTGCTGCGCACGACCATGGTGCGCCAGGCGTTCCATGCCTTGTCGGATCAGCCGACGCGGCTGGTCGCGTTCAGCGACGACATGGACGGCCTGCGCAAGGTGCCCGACAATGTTCCGAACGGCGCGATGCTTGCCGAGCATCTCGGCAAGCCGCTGACGCGCATCCCCGATCCGTTCGGCAAGTTCGACAGCTTCGCGGCGCACAACAACGCGATGCTGCGGCAATTCCTCGACCGCTTCGGGTTCGACTACGAGTTCGTGTCCTCGACCGATTACTATACGCAAGGCCGCTTCGACGAGGCGCTGCGCGGCGTGCTGCGGCATTTCGGGGGCGTGATGGACGTGATGCTGCCGACGCTACGCGCCGAGCGCCGCGCGACCTATTCGCCGATCTTGCCGATCAGCCCGACCACCGGCATCGTGCTCCAGGTGCCGGTCGAGGTGGTCGACGCGGAGGCGGGCACGATCGCCTTCACCGATCCCGCCACGAACGAGCGCGTCGAGCAGAGTGCGCTCGGCGGCATGTCGAAGCTGCAGTGGAAGGTCGACTGGGCGATGCGCTGGGTCGCGCTCGGCGTCGATTACGAGATGGCGGGCAAGGACCTGATCGACTCGGTTACGCAATCGTCGAAGATCGCGCGCGTGCTCGGCGGACGCCCGCCCGAGGGCTTCAATTACGAGATGTTCCTCGACGAGAATGGCGAGAAGATCTCGAAGTCGAAGGGCAATGGCCTGAGCCTCGAGCAATGGCTGACCTACGGCCCCGAGGAGAGCCTCGCGTTCTACGCGTACCGCGAGCCGAAAAAGGCCAAACAGCTTCACATGGGCGTGATCCCGCGTGCGGTGGACGAATACTGGCAGTTCCGCGGTAATTACGCGGGCCAGGCGGTCAAGGAACGGCTCGGCAATCCGGTCCACCACATCCATGATGGCAAGCTGCCCGATGGCGAGCTGCCGGTGACGTTCGGGCTGCTGCTCAACCTCGTCGGTGTGATGGGCGAGGGCGCGACGCCCGATCAGGTCTGGGCCTACCTCGCCAATTACGTGCCGGACGCCTCGGCCGCGCGCTATCCCGAGCTCGACCGGCTGATCGGCCACGCGCTCGCCTATCACCGCGACTTCATCGCACCGACGCTCAAGCGCCGCGCGCCGGTTGGTGTGGAGGTCGAGGCGCTACAACGGCTCGACGCCGCGCTCGCCGCACTGCCCGCCGACGCGAGTGCCGAGGACATCCAGAACGAGGTGTACGAGATCGGCAAGACCGGCGGCTTCGACTCGCTACGCGACTGGTTCAAGGCGCTATACGAGACGTTGCTGGGATCGTCCCAGGGCCCACGGATGGGCAGCTTCATCAAGCTGTACGGGGTGGAAAACAGCCGAAAGCTGATCGCGGACGCCTTGGCCGCAGGCGCGGCCACGCCCGCGCCGGTGCGCGGCTAACCGCGCAGCGCCAAGGCCGGCCGGCGGGTCGGTACCAACCGACCCGTCCGACGACGCCGCAGGCGAAGTCGCGGCTGAGCCCGCGCCGGTGCGCGGCCCAACCGCGCAGCGCCAAGGCCGGCCGGCGGGTCGGTGCCAACCGGCCCGTCCGACGACGCGGGCTTTGCCCGCGGTGGCCTCTTCCTGTTTGCCTTCCGTTCAAAAAGCCGAGTTTGCCGGTGCGCCGGGTAACAGCGAGCGTAGGTGATCGCGCATATCACCCCGACCCACCACAAAACCCTCATTTCGGTGAGGGAGCCCGATGCTCGTGAGCCAGCCGCTCGCATCCAACCTTGCACCCCGCCTCCCCAGCCCGCATCTATGCTGCAATGCAGCAACACACGCCCGCCTCCGCCCTGAAGGCCGCCGCGCCGGTCGGCCTCGTCCATCTCGCGCTCGCCGTCGGCGGCTTCGCGATCGGCACGACTGAGTTCGCCGCGATGAGCCTCGAGCCCGACCTCGCGCGCGGGCTGGGCGTCGACGCGCCCGCGGTCGGTCACCTGATCAGCGCCTATGCGCTCGGCGTCGTCGTCGGTGCGCCGACGTTGGCGGTCGCACTCGCCAAGGTGCCGCGTCGCACTGCGCTGATCATCCTCATGCTCATGTTCGCGGCCGGCAATGCGCTGTCGGCATTCGCGCCGGGGTATGACGCGATGCTCGCGTTCCGCTTCCTCGCCGGGCTGCCGCACGGCGCTTATTTCGGGGTCGCCGCGCTCGTCGCCGCGTCGCTGATGCCCGAGCGGCGCACTACCGCGATCGGGCGCGTGATGCTGGGGCTGACGGTCGCGACGATCGTCGGCGTGCCGCTCGCCAAGCTGCTCGGCCAGTGGCTCAGCTGGCGCTATGTGTTCGGCGTGGTCGCGGCGCTCGCGCTCACCACCGCCGCGCTGGTCGCCGCCTCCGCGCCGCACGACCGGCCCGATCACGACGCCAGCCCGCTGCGCGAACTCGCAGCACTTCGCAACGGTCAGGTGTGGCTGACGCTCGCGATTGGCGCGATCGGCTTCGGCGGATTGTTCGCGGTCTACACCTATCTCGCCTCGACGCTGACCGAGGTCACTGGCGCATCGAATGCGGTCGTGCCGCTGGTGCTCGCGGTGTTCGGTGCAGGGCTGACCGCGGGCAATCTGTTCGTGCCGCGCTTCGCCGATCGCGCGCTGATGCCAACCGCGGGCGTGCTGCTGGTCTGGTCGGCGGTCGTGCTCGCGCTCTATCCGTGGGCGAGCGGCAGCCTCGCCGCGATCACCGCCTGCGTCTTCGCGATCGGCTGCGGCGGCGCACTCGCCACCGTGCTCCAGACGCGGTTGATGGACGTGGCGGGCGACGCCCAGGGGCTGGCGGCCGCGCTCAACCATTCCGCGTTCAACGTCGCCAACGCGATCGGGCCGTGGGCGGGTGGCCTGGCGATCGCGGGCGGCTACGGCTGGGCCTCGACCGGATATGTCGGCAGCGCGCTGGCGCTCGGCGGGCTCGCGATCTGGGCGCTGACGCTCTTGGTCGAACGGTACCGGCGAGGACGGCCCGCGCTCGCGTGAGCAGCGCATTGGCCATGTCATACGCCGCGCGGGCATGGCATGATTGCGCCAATGACCTTTGCCTCTCGTCCAGATCCTGTCGTCGCGCGCGCGCACATGCGTAGGGGTGTGACTTTAGCGACTTTCCGGCGTAGCGAGCGCCGCGCATGAGGCGGTTCTTCTCGCCCGCGCAGGCCACCCACGCGCCCGTGCAGGAACTGCACAACGGTGCCTTCACCGATTACGCCGAGAAGCCGTCGCGCGCGCAGGCGATCCTCGACGCGATCGGCGGCGCGGAGCAGCCGGACGACTATGGCACCGCACCGATCGAGGCGGTGCACGACGCCGATTACCTCGCCTTCCTGCGCGACGCGGCACGGTTGTGGGAGGAGGCCGGGCGGCCCGGACAGGCGATCCCCTACGCCTTTCCGATCGTCGGTCGCCGCCCGCTCGCGCTGTCGCGCATCGACGCGCTGCTCGGGCGCTACGCGTTCGACGCGACCACGCCGTTGACGCATCAGACCTGGGCCGCGGGCTATGCCAGCGCGCAATCCGCACTCGCCGCGACGCACACGGTGCTGGCGGGCGAGCGCGCTGCCTTCGCGCTGTGCCGCCCGCCCGGCCACCATGCCGGACGCGATTATTGCGGCGGCTATTGCCACATCAACGTGGCAGCGGTCGCAGCACAAGCGGCGCGAGACGCTGGTGCGGCGCGCGTCGCGGTGCTCGACATCGACTATCACCACGGCAACGGCACGCAGGACATCTTCTGGCACCGCGGCGGCGTCTTCTACGCCTCACTCCACGCCGATCCCGCGAGCGATTACCCGTTCTTCTGGGGCCACGCCGACGAGGTCGGCGAAGGCGAGGGGCGGGGCGCAACACTCAACCTGCCGCTGCCGCAGGGTACGCGGATCGATGCGTTCCGCACCGCACAGGATCGGGCGCTCGCGGCGATCGCGCGGTTCGGGGCCGAGCTGCTCGTCGTCAGCTTCGGCGCGGACACGTGGGAGGGCGATCCGATCAGCCGGTTCAAGCTGACGACCCACGACTATCCCGTCCTCGCGCGCGACATCGCCGCCTTGGGGTTACCGACCGCGATCGTGATGGAAGGTGGGTACGCGATCGACGCGCTGGGTCGCAACGTCGCCGCGTTCCTGTCGGGGTTCGACTGAACCAACGCGCCGTCATCCCGGACTTGATCCGGGATCCCGCTTCTTCTTGCAGACCGAGATCGAAGCGGCCCCGAATAACGTAGCAGTGGCAGGGCAAGCGGGTCGACAATCGTCCATGTGTCTTGTCAAAGGGATGGGTTGGGAAAGGTATCCTTCCTTCCATCGCGGCCTGCTCGCTTCCAGGTCAGCGTGTCGTTCGCTTCTCGAACCCGTGCAAGGCTTCACCCGACACGTCATCACTAACCGCCACGTCATCGACCCGCGACGCCGGTGATCCCTGACGCACACGATCGATCATCGCGGCGACCATCTCGGGCGCACCCGACACCACGGCTTCGACCGATCCGTCGGCACGGTTGCGCACCCAGCCGTCGAGCCCGAGCCCGCGCGCCTGCTCGACGGTCCAGTCGCGAAAGAATACGCCCTGCACCCGGCCGGTCACCACCAGCCGGCGGCGGATCACTCCACCTGATCCCCGCTCGCCGGCTCGGGATAATCGTCGGGTTTCGCCTTGCCCTGGTTCTTGACCGCCTGCTCGTCCGCCACGTCGCGGACCTTGTCGTCGCGCTCGAAATCGCCGCCGGGCTTGTTGGGTTGATCGGGCATCGCTCGTCTCCTTTGAAGCACCCAACGAGCTACCGATCGGGAAGGTTCAGCCTTCCCGCCGACGCTCGATCAACCACGGTCGCGGGCGCCCGGTTGGCTGCGGCTTGCCGTCCAGCCGGACTGCGCGGTTGACGCGCACCGGACGCAGCATCAACGTGCCGCGTATCTGCCCCCCGACTGGCTCGGCGAGGATACGGCGCACGGTCGCCTGCCCCGACACGACGCGGCCGAACGCGGCGTAGCCGGGGTTGCTCGGCGACCAGTCCATCGACGGCAGCGCGCCGACCGAGATAAAGAAATTGCCGTTCGCCGATCCGGGCGGCCCCATCCGCGCCATCGAGATCGTCATGTCGAGGTGTTTGATCCCGGTCTTCTTCGTCGATTCGTGCGGGATCGTGTCAAGGAAGCGGCGCGCGTCGGTGCGGATGCCGCCCTGAATGAAGCCGTAGCGCGGATCGCGCTTGTTCTTGGCGGTGCGATAGAAAGAGATGCCGTCGAACCGCCCGTCGTCGACGTAGCGCAGGAAATTGGCGGTGGTCGCGGGCGCCTTCTTCGCCGCCAGCGCGATCACCATCGGGCCGTCGGCGGTTTCCAGCCGCACCCGCACCCAGCCGGGTGTCGCACGATCGGCACGCTGCGCCGCGGCGGGCGCGACGAGCAAGGGGGCGAGCAGGGGGCCGAGCAGCGCGGGGGCGATGAAGCGGATCATGGCCGGCGGGGTAGAACCCGACCTTGCCGGCTGCAAGGCTCTCCTCCCTGACCGGGAGGGGTTGGCGCGGGTCGACCCGACCGCGAAGCGCTCTCTGTTCTACTGCTCACCCGACCCTTTATGTCAGAAGGCGAGAGGATCAGCGCGTCCGCTCCAGCAGTGCCGCCAGGTCACCTTCCCAGAACTTTGCCCAGGTATGCGTGCCGTGTCCGCGCGTCTCGGGCGTCTCGGGGATCAGCCGAAAGGTGGCGTTCTTCATCCGCTTCACGCCCTCCGCCGGATAGGTGAAGCCGCGCGGATTGATGAAATCGTCGGCCGAGTTGATCCACACGGTCGGTGCGGTGATCGCCTCCAGCCGCGGCCACGGATCGTAGGTGCGCGACGAATCGAGTTGACAGATCAGGTCGTTCGCGTCGATCCCCGTGATCGAGGCCGCCACCCGCTCGCGCGCGTAGCGGACCGCGGCATCGCGCGTCGGGTAATTGGCCTGGATCCACAATGGCGCACCGCCCGCGACGAACAGCAGCGAGGCCGCGCCGCGGATGCCCTGCGCCGGTTCGGCGGTGTAATTGCCCGCCATCCACGCCGGATCGCTGGTGATCGCGTCTATCGCGAGTTGCCGCCACATCCGGTTCAGCCCCGCGATCGGCACCACCTCGCACCCCAGCGGCATCAGCGCGCGCGCGAACGTCGGATAGGTCTCGCCCCACACGAACGCGTGCATGCACCCCATCGACGTGCCCATGATCAGCCGCATCCGTTTGATGCCCAGCCCTTCGGTCAGCAGCCGGTGCTGGGCTGCCACCATGTCGTCGTAATCGTACTTCGGAAACGCCATCCGCAGCCCGTCGGACGGCTTGGACGACCCGCCATGCCCGATATTGTCGGGCAGGATGACGAAGAAGCGCGTGATGTCGAGCGGCTGGCCCGGGCCGTAGAGCCGGTCGGCGAACTGGGGGCTGAGGAACTGCTTGCCCGTGCCGCCGGTGCCGTGGAGCACCATCACCGCATTGTCGATCTCGCCCGCGGCGTTGCGGTGCGGGGTGCCGAGCGTGGTGTAGTGAAGCCTGAGCGCGCGCATCCGCTCGCCCGAGCGGAACGCGAAATCGCGCGCGGTGAAGTCCGCCTCGCGCGTTGGCCATCTGGTCGTGGTTGCGGGCGTCGTCGCCGCGCGGGTGGCGATCGGCGCGGCGGGGGTCGCCTGCGGCGGCGGAGACGACGGCGGTATCTGGGCCTGAACGGCGGAGAGCAGAAGGGCGAGCAGCATGGACACATGCTACACGCGCCGCGGCGTCGCGCTAGAGTGATCGGTTCATACTGCCGTCACCCCGGACTTGATCCGGGGTCCCGCTATCTCGGCCGGTCGAACAGAAGCGGGATCCCGGCTCAAGGCCGGGATGACGCGCGCGGGACAGGGCGTGACTCGCCTTACCGCTCGCGCGTCGCGTTGAAGCGGACCTTGGGATAACGATCCGCGACATAGCCGATCTCCCACGCGCTCTTCGCCAGGAACACCGGATTGCCGTCACGGTCCTTCGCCATCGCGCCGCGGTTCACGTCGGCGAATGCCTTCAGGTCGGCGGCCTCGCCCGTCACCCAGCGCGCCGTATCGAACGGCGCGGGCTCCAGCCCCGCGGCGACCTTATACTCCGCCTCCAGCCGGCTGATCAGCACCTCGAGCTGCAACTGCCCGACGACGCCGACGATCCAGTTGGACCCGATCTCGGGGTAGAACACCTGCGTCACGCCTTCCTCGGCCATGTCGTCCAGCGCCTTGCGCAACTGCTTGGTCTTGGTCGGGTCCTTGAGCGCCACGCGGCGCAGGATCTCGGGCGCGAAATTGGGCAGGCCGGTGAAGCGGATGTCGGCGCGCTCGGACAGCGTATCGCCGACGCGCAGCGTGCCGTGGTTGGGGATGCCGATGATGTCGCCGGGGAACGCCTCGTCCGCGACCTCGCGGTTCTGCGCGAAGAACAGGATCGGCGAGTGAACCGCGATCGGCTTGCCGTGGCCGGTCGGAGTCAGCTTCATGCCGCGCTTGAACGTGCCCGAGCACAACCGCATGAATGCGATCCGGTCGCGGTGGTTGGGGTCCATGTTGGCCTGCACCTTGAACACGAAACCGGTGACCTCGTCCGCGTCGGGCGCGATCGGCGCGGGCTCGGCCGGTTGCGGGCGCGGGGGCGGTGCGTGGCGGGCGAGCGCGTCGATCAGCTCGGCGACGCCGAAATCTTTCAGCGCCGATCCGAAATAGACCGGGGTCAGGTCGCCGTTGCGGTACGCCTCGCCGTCGAACGCGGCATAGCCCGCCTGCGCCAGCTCGACTTCCTCGGCGAACCGCTCGGACAAGGTCACGTCCTGGTCGACGCGGCCCTGGAAGTTGCGGCTGTCGCCCTCGGGCCGGCTGACCCCGCCCGTTTCCAGGTCGAGCACGCCCTCGAACTCGCCGCCCATGCCGATCGGCCAGCTCATCGGCGCCACGTCCAATGCGAGGATATCGGCGATCTCGTCGAGCAGCTCGAACACTGGGCGACCTTCGCGGTCGACCTTGTTGACGAAGGTAATGATGGGAACCGAGCGCAGCCGGCACACCTCGAACAATTTGCGCGTCTGCGCCTCGATGCCGCGCGCCGCGTCGATCACCATCACCGCCGAATCGACCGCGGTCAGCGTGCGGTACGTGTCCTCCGAGAAATCCTCGTGGCCCGGCGTGTCGAGCAGGTTGAAGGTGATGCCGCCCCGCTCGAATGTCATCACCGACGAGGTGACCGAGATGCCGCGCTGCTGCTCGATCTTCATCCAGTCGGACCGCGCGCGCCGGTTCGCCCCGCGCGCCTTCACCTCGCCCGCCAGATGGATCGCGCCGCCCGCGACGAGCAGTTTCTCGGTCAGCGTGGTCTTGCCGGCGTCGGGGTGGGAGATGATCGCAAAGGTACGGCGGGGCGAAGTCATGGTGATCCTGGATGAACGGCACCGGCCCGGTCGGCCCGGCAGGCGGACGAACGCGGTCGTGAAGGCGCGCGCTTAGCAGCAAGTCGGCGGCGGGAACAGCCGCGAGCGATCCCGCGTCGGACCTCGATCGATGATGCAGATCAGGCAGAAATATGCCTTTTTGCGAGCGGTTTACGACCGGATCGGCGCGTCTTTGTCACGCCGCCGCGCGTTGGGGCGGCTGATCGGTGTCGATCTGCTGCGATCAACGCGTGATCGCGGGCGTGCGAGGCCGACAACAAGGTGAGGAGACACCGGATGGCCGACACCGTTGAGTTGATCGAGGCGCTCGATCGGCGCGTAAAGCGTCGCGAGGAGCGGCGTGAGTTCTTTCGCCATGCCCTCAGCGTCGGTGCACTCGCCGCGGGCGGCGCGGCGGCGTTGAGTTTCCCGGGCCAGGCGATGGCACAGACCGCGGCACCGAGCGACAGTGACATCCTCAATTTCGCGCTCAATCTCGAATATCTCGAAGCGCAGTTCTACACCTATGCGGTCACCGGCGCGGGGCTGCCCGCGGCGCAACTGTCCGGCACCGGCACGGCGGGTGCGGTCACCGGCGCACGCCAGGCGAACCTCACCGATCGCAGCGTGATCCAATATGCGCGCGAGATCGCGGCGGATGAGGCGGCGCACGTCGCCTCGCTGCGCACCGCGCTCGGCTCCGCCGCAGTGGCGCAGCCCGCGATCAACCTGTCGGGCGCGGCGGGCGGCCCCTTCACCGCGGCGGCGGTCGCGGCGGGGATCGACCTGTCGGCGAGCGGCGGGGTGTTCGACCCTTACGCCAATGACGACAATTTCCTGCTCGGCGCGTACATCTTCGAGGACGTGGGCGTCACCGCCTATCAGGGCGCATCGCCGCTCATCAGCAACGTCGACATCCTCGACTCCGCGGCGGGCATCCTTGCTGCCGAAGCGTTTCACGCCGGCATCATCCGCGGCGCGCTCTACGCCCGCGGGGTCGCAACGCCAGCGCTGCGCACCAACGCCGACAAGATCTCGGACGCGCGCGACACGCTTGATGGCGTGCGCAACTCGGCCAGCGGCGCGTTGCCCACGATCGTTGCCGATGACGACCAGGGCATCTCGCCCGTCACGATCAACGGCCAGACCGCGTCGAACTTCGTGCCGACCGACACCAACGGCCGCACCTTCAGCCGCACGCCCGAGCAGGTGCACAACATCGTCTATCTGACGCGCAATCAGGTCACGGCCGGCGGCTTCTTCCCCAATGGCACCAACAACCCCAACCCGGCGCTGACGCGCTCGGGCGCGAACTGAGCGAGGCCACGATGAGCAACGAAACCAGCTTCGTCGAGATGATCGAGCACGCCGAGCATCAGCGCAGCGCCCGGCGCAACTTCATCCGGATGTGCGGCGGCGCGGCGGTGATGACCGGCGGCCTGTCGCTCCTCGCCGCCTGCGACGAGGACAACGGCTACGCGCCGACACCGCAACCCAGCCCGACGCCGACCCCCACCCCCGCCACGGGCGTGACCGATAATGACGTGCTCAATTTCGCGCTCCAGCTCGAATATCTGGAGGGGAATTATTATTCCTACGCGACGACGGGCCAGGGGATCGCCGCCAATCTGCAGACCGGCACCGGAACCCAGGGCGCGGTGATCACCGGGTCGGGCGCGGGCGCGGCACGCCAGGTGACCTTCACCGATCAGGTGCTGGCGCAATATGCGCGCGAGATCGCGGCGGACGAACTCGCGCACATCACCTTTCTGCGCAGCGCGCTCGGCAGCGCGGCGGTCGCGCAACCGGCGATCAACCTGTCGGGCTCGGCGAGCGTCACCACGCCCGGCGGCACCGCGGTCGGCGCGTTCACTGCAGCGGCGCGCGCGGCGGGCGTGATCGGCGCGAGCGACATCTTCGATCCCTTCGCCAGCGACGAGAACTTCCTGATCGGTTCGTACCTGCTGACCGATGTCGGGGTGACCGCCTATCGCGGGTCGGCGCGGCTGATCACCAACAAGGCGTTCATCGAGGCCGCGGCGGGCATCCTGACCACCGAATGCTATCACGACGGCGTGATCCGCTCGTCGTTGTGGCAGCGCGGGCTCGCCGCGCCGACGATCTACACGCAAATCCAGCAGATTTCGGATACGCGCGACGGGCTGGACGGCGCGACCGACACCGATCAGGGGATCGGCGATGCCACCACCGCCAATCTGGTGCCGACCAACGCGGGCGGCTTGGTGCTCGGCCGCACGCCGCAGCAGGTGCTGAACGTCGTGTACCAGAACCGTACGGCGGTGAACGCGGGCGGCTTCTATCCCGCGGGCGTCAACGGCAACGTGCGCACCTCCGGCGCCAATTAAGTCAGGTTCTCGATGATCGAACCGCGTCCGTGCGACCAGCGCGGGCGCGGTTTCCTATGAGGGAACTCGGCCCGTCAGCGACGCAGCAGCGCCGCCGCAAGCGCGATCATGCCGAAGATCGAGACGAACAACAGGACCAGCACGATCTGGATCGCGCGGTGAACTCTGGGATCATTGGCCACGCCGCCGATATGGCGTGGTGTTGCGCGTTCACAAGCAAGCACGCGATCTAGGTGCCTGCGCCAACGGGCACGAAAACGTATCGACCCGTACAGACCGCCGCCTCGCCGGCAACGCACCCTTACCCAGACGGGTATCGGCACGGACGATGTGTCAAATCATTGCACATCGGTTGAATCGACCATCCCAGCCATGATCAGGCAACCGCACCGGCATGCCGGTGGTTGTGCCCGGCCGCCGTGCGATGCGATGGGGGAGCACGAAAAGGGAGATTACGCTTGTGGCCTTGCTGGCCCTGATCTTTGTGCCGTTCGCGGCGGTGCTGCTGCTGGGGTTGACCCGGCACGCCTCGCGCGGCGCGCACGTCGGGATCGCGGCGGGGGCGAGCGGCGCGGGGCTGGCAATCCTGTTGTCACAGGCGCCGGCGGTGCTCGCAGGATTGACGCCGTCCCTCACGCTTGCGTGGCTGCCTGCGCTCGGGCTCGAATTCAGCCTGTGGCTCGATCCGCTCGCCTTGCTGTTCGCGGGCCTGATCCTCGGCATCGGCCTGCTCGTGATCGTCTACGCGCAAGGTTATCTGTCAAATAACGAGCCGAGCGCGCGTTTCCTGTCGTTCCTGATGCTGTTCCAGGGCGCGATGGTTGGCATCGCTCTGTCGCGCAACGTGCTGCTGATGCTGGTGTTCTGGGAGCTGACGAGCCTGTCGTCGTTCCTGCTGATCGGTTTCTGGCGCGACCGTGTCGATGCGCGGCAGGGCGCGCGCATGGCGCTGACCGTGACAGGCGGCGGGGGCCTCGCGCTGATCGCGGGGCTGGTGCTGCTCGGCAAGGTGGCGGGTTCGTACGACCTGTCGACGATTCTCGCGCGCGGCGCGCTGGTGCAGGCGTCGCCGCTCTACCCTGCGATCCTGCTGTTGGTGCTCGGCGGCGCGTTCACCAAATCGGCGCAATTCCCGTTCCATTTCTGGCTGCCGCACGCCATGGCCGCGCCGACCCCCGTCAGCGCCTATCTCCATTCCGCGACAATGGTGAAGGCGGGTGTGTTCCTGCTCGCGCGATTGTGGCCGGTGCTCGCAGGCACCGACTGGTGGTTCGGCATCGTCGCCTCGGTCGGGCTCGTGACGATGCTGTTCGGCGCGGGCGTCGCGCTGTTCCGCCACGATCTGAAGGCGATCCTGGCTTATTCGACGATCAGCCAATTGGGGCTGATGGTGATGCTGCTCGGCTTTGGGACCGTGGCGGCGGTGACCGCCGCGGTGTTCCACATCCTCAATCATGCCGCGTTCAAGGCCGCCTTGTTCATGCACGCGGGCGTGATCGATCATGAGACGGGCACGCGCGACATCCGCCGGCTTGGCGGGCTCGCTGCGCTGATGCCGCTCACCGCGACGCTGGGCGTGCTGGCGGCAGCGGCGATGGCGGGGCTGCCCCCGCTCGGCGGCTTCATCTCGAAGGAGATGATGCTGGAAGAGAGCACCCACGCGCTGCTCGGCGGGCAGCATCTGCTCGTGCCGGTGCTGGCGACGCTCGCGGCGATGCTGTCGGCAGCCTATTCGCTGCGCTACGCCTGGTGGCTCCACGCCGGTGCGCGCCAAACGGGCGAGGTCGCGCATTCGCATGATCCGGGCGCTGCACTGCTCGGCCCGCCCGCGCTCCTCGCGCTCATCGCCCTGGCACTCGGGCTTGCGCCGATGACGCTCGCTGCTCCGCTGGTCGCGGCGGCGAGTGCGGCGGTGACGCGTACTGCCATCCCGGAATTGCACCTCGCCTTGTGGCACGGCGTCAATCCCGCATTGCTGATGAGCCTGGGCGCCGTGATGGTCGCGGTCGTGCTGCTGATCGGCTATCGCGGGGTCGCCCGCCTCGCCGCGCGCGTACCCGCACCCGATGCAAAGCATCTGTTCGACGGCGGCATGGAATGGAGTGTCGCGGCACTGCGCCGCTGGTGGAGCTGGCTTCATCAGGCATCGCTGCAACGCTATCTGTTCGTCCTCTTCGGTGTTGCGCTGCTGCTCGGCCTTGACGCCGCCGCACGGTTCGCCATTGCCGCGGGCGATGCACCGACCACGCCCGCGGGGCCGGTTGCGGTGATCGCCTGGGGCGCGCTGGTGGCGGCAGTGATGGCGGTGGTCGTTGTTGATCGCCGCCGTTTCCTGGCGCTCATCTTCATCAGCGTGATTGGTCTGGTGATGGCGCTCGCGTTCATTCACCTGTCGGCCCCCGACCTCGCCCTGACGCAGATCGCGGTGGAGGTGGTGACGATCCTGCTGATGCTGCTCGCGCTCCACCTGTTGCCGCACAATCCGCCGCGGCTGTCGGGCGTGGGCCGCCGCGTGCGCGACGGCGCGCTGGCCCTCGCGGGTGGCGGCGGCATGGGCTGGCTCGCCTGGACGATCATGACGCGGCCGATGCGCGACGGCATCTCGCGCTTCCACTGGGAACACAGTTACTCGGGTGGCGGCGGCACCAATGTCGTCAACGTGACGCTTGTCGACTTTCGTGCTTTCGACACGCTGGGTGAGATCATCGTGCTCGGCATCGCCGGACTGGCCATCTTCGCGCTGCTGGAACCCGCCGCGCGCGGGATCGCCGGGCGCCGGTTGCGCGAATGGCGCTCGACCGAATTGTTCTCCCTCGAACAGCATCCCATGATGTTCGTCATGGCGACGCGGCTGCTGTTGCCGCTCGTTCTGTTGGTCGGGCTCTACATCTTCCTGCGCGGGCACAACCAACCGGGCGGCGGCTTCGTCGCGGCGCTGGTGTTCTCGATCGCGGTTCTGCTGCAATATCTCGCTTCCGGCTTCGACTGGACCGACGAGCGGCGGCGGATCGGCGAGCATCAGTTGATCGGGCTGGGCGTGCTGATCGCCGCCGCGACCGGTCTCGGTTCGCTGCTGTTCGGCGCGCCATTCCTGTCGAGCAGCTTCGGCCATTTCCACCTGCCCGTGATCGGCGAGTTCGAGCTTGCCACCGCGATGATCTTCGACCTGGGCGTCGCCTTCGTCGTCGTCGGTGCGGTGGTGATGGCGCTCGCGCAATTGAGCCATGTCGCGCAGCGCGCCGCGCGCCAGCCACCCGAGGAGCGCACGTGAGCCTCGAATTCCTCGTCGCCTCCGCCATCGCGGTGCTGATTGCTGGCGGCATCTACCTCGCGCTGCGCGGGCGGACGTTCCAGGTCGTGCTCGGGCTGACGCTGATCTCCTACGCGATCAACCTGTTCCTGTTCGCGATCGGGCGGCTCGTCGTTGATGCGCCGCCGCTCTATGCCAAGGGTGTGACGCACCATGCCGATCCGCTGCCGCAGGCGCTGGTGCTGACCGCGATCGTTATCACCTTTGGCATGACCGCGCTGACCGTGATCCTGTCGCTGCGCAGCTTCCTGGAGGCTGGAACGGACCAGGTCGATGGACAACCGGATGCCGACGCAAGTGTTGATGCGGGAGCGCGCGCGTGACCGCGATCGACCATCTGCTGATCGCGCCGATCGTCGTGCCCGCGGTCACCGCGCCCGTCACCATGCTGGTGATGCGCCGCCGGCGGCTGTTCAGCCTGTATCTCTCGCTCGCCGGTTGCGTCGCGATGCTCGCCGCCGCGCTCGCGCTGTTCGCGCGCGCGCAGGACGACCAGATCCGCTCCTACGCGATCGGCGGCTGGAGGGCGCCGTTCGGGATCGTGCTGGTGCTCGATCGACTGGCGGCGATCATGCTGGTGCTGACCGCCGTGCTGGCGCTCGCCGTGCTCGTCCACGCGATCGTGACCGGTGCCGACCGGAAGGGCTGGCATTTCCACCCCTTGTTCCACTTTCAGCTGCTCGGGCTGAACGGTGCGTTCCTGACCGGCGACCTGTTCAACCTGTTCGTCTTCTTCGAGGTGTTGCTGATCGCCTCCTACGGCCTGATGCTTCACGGCCAGGGCGCGCTGCGGTTGAAGGCGGGGGTCGCGTACGTGGTCGTCAACATCGTCGGCTCGGCGCTGTTCCTTGTCGCGCTCGGGCTGCTCTACGGGCTGACCGCGACGCTCAACATGGCCGATCTGTCGGTCCGCGTCGCGGCGCTCGGGCCGGCCGATCAGGGGCTGTTGCGCGTCGCGGGATTGCTGCTGACGGCGGTGTTCGCGCTGAAGGCAGCGGCAGTGCCGCTCCACCTCTGGCTGCCGCGCACCTACGCCGCGACCATGCCCGTCACTGCAACATTGTTCGCCATCATGACCAAAGTAGGCGTTTACGCCATGATCCGCACCGTGCCGCTGATCTTTGGCGCGCGCGCGGGTGCGGCGGCGTGGGTGCCTGTGCCCTATCTGCTGGCGTCCGCGATCCTCGGCGCGGTCGTCGGCTTCGTCGGCGTGCTGACCGCCAGAGGCCTACGCGAACAGGCCGCGTTCGCCGTGCTCGCCTCCACGGGAACCTTGCTGATCGCAGTGTCGGGCTGGCGCGAGGGGATGCTCGCCGCCGGCCTATATTACCTGGTTCAGGCGGTGCTTGCGGGAGCGCTGCTGTTCCTTGTCGCCGACGTGGTGCTGCGGCGGCGCGGTCAGTACGGCGATGCACTGGTGCCGAGCCCGCGCTTTGCCGATCACAACGGTGCCGGGCTGCTTTACCTCGCCGCCGCAATCGCCGTCGTCGGCCTGCCTCCGCTCGCCGCATTCGTCGGCAAGCTGCTGATCCTCGACGCGAGCTTCGGTGCGCCTAATTGGCCTGCGATCTGGACCACGATCCTTCTCACCACCTTCGTCGGCGTGATCGGCTTCTCGCGCAGCGGCTCGACCCTGTTCTGGAAAGCGGCGTTGAGAGCGGATCCAGTTGCTGCCCCGGCACGCGCGCGCACCGACTTCCTCGTGCCCACCGCGCTTCTCGCGCTACTCGCCGCGCTGGCGGTCGGGGCGGGCTGGACGACCGCGCAGACGCGCGCCGCCGCCGCGCAGGTGATGGCACCGTCGCGCTACGTGACTGTCGTGCTGGGAGGCTCGCGATGAGGCACCTGCTGCCGCACCCCGCGCTGTCGGGGATGTTGTTGATCGTTTGGGTGTTGATGGCGAACAACGTTGCATTGGGGGGCATCGTTCTGGGTGCGATCTTCGCGGTCGTGCTGCCCAAGTTCACGCAGCCATTCTGGCCCGACCGGCCGCGGATGCGGTTCGGTCGTGCCCTGCTCGGCTATCTCGCGATCGTCATCCTAGACATCCTGGTCGCCAATTTCCAGGTCGCCTGGCTGATCCTGTTCCGCCGCAATCGCGACCTGCGCGCGCGCTGGCTGGTGGTGCCGATCGATCTGACCACACCCGAGGCGATCACGGTGCTCGCAGGCACGATCAGCCTGACGCCCGGTACGGTGTCGTCCGACGTGTCGGCGGACGGCCGCCACCTGCTGGTCCACGCGCTCGACGTGGGAAATCCCGCGGACGAGATCGCGCGGATCAAGGCGCGCTACGAAGCGCGGTTGCAGCAGGTGTTCGCGTGATCGCGGTCGCGCTCCACGTCGCCGCCGGGGCGGTCGCGCTCGCGCTGGCGTTGAACGTCTGGCGGCTGCTGCGTGGCCCGGCGCTCGGCGACCGGATCGTCGCGCTCGACACGATGGTGATCAACGCCATCGCCATGATCGTGCTGATCGGCATGATCGGTGGCAACGACACCTATTTCGAGGCCGCGCTGCTGCTCGCGATGGTGGGGTTCGTCAGCACCATCGCTTATTGCAAGTTCGTGCTGCGCGGGGACATCGTCGAATGAGCATCGTCGCACAAGTCGTGGTCACCGCGCTGCTGCTGCTCGGCGCGGGGTTCGTTCTGATCGGCAGCTGGGGTCTGGTGCGCCTGCCGACGACGATGGAGCGGCTGCACGGGCCGACCAAGGCGACGACGCTGGGACTGGGCGCGCTGCTGCTCGCCTCGGTCACCTATTTCCAGGTGCGGCTCGGCATCTGGACCGCGCACGAGCTGCTGATCTCGTTGTTCCTGTTCATCACCGCGCCGATTTCCGCCAACATGATCGCGAAGGTGCACCTTCACCGCGTCCGTATCGGCGCGATCAGCGAACCCGACAGCATCGCCGGGGCGCCGCCGCGGCCGAGCGACGAGGCGGACTGGGCAACGTTCGAGGCGCCGCGACGCGACACGCCGAGTTCGACCGCGAACACCTGAACGAGGTTTGGCGCCGGACAGGACCACCGGTGTGATCCGACCCCGAGGGCGCAGCGTGCGGCGACATAACTCCGCCGAGAACATGAGCGGCAAACGACCGGCCACGATTGACCCAAGACGAGCGTTGCGCGAGGCGGTCGGCGGATGAACGCTCGTGCCCCCGCCGCCGCGACCACGCGCGTGATCCTGGTGCTCGCAGCCCTTCACCTGCTCGCCTTCGTCGATCGCACCGCGCTGTCGGGCGTATTGCCGCTGGTGCGCGGCGAGGTGGCGATGAACGACGCGCAGGCCGGGTGGCTGATCGGCACCGCCTTTGCGCTGCCTTATGCGGCGACCGCGCTCGCACTCGCCGCGATCATGCGCGGGCGCCGCGCGTCGGTCGGCTGGCTGGCGGGCGGGGTGCTCGCCTGGACCGCGGCGGCGATCGCGTCCGCGGCGGCGACGTCGCTCGTGACGCTCAGCCTCGCGCGCGCGCTGCTGGGCGTGGGGCAAGGAGTGTTCGTACCGCTCGCGGTGGCGTGGCTGATCGATCAGGCCGGCGAGAAGCGCGCGTCGGCGCTGGCGACCTTTGCCAGCGGCGCGACGATCGGGCGCAGCATCGCGCTATTGTTGGTCGGCACGTTGCTGTGGCTGCTGGCGATCATATTCGCACGGACGAACATCGCGCACTGGCGCTGGCTGCTCGCACTCACCGCAGTTCCCAACCTGCTGATCCTGCCGGTGCTGCTGCGCGCATCGCCGCGCGCCGTGTCCGCGACGCCGATCGGAGGGGAGCAGGCCACGCCGTGGCACGCGCTGGCGGCGTTTTTCGCGGTGGCGATCGCGCCGCTGATCCTCGCACAAGCGGCGGGTGGCTGGATGCCGACGCTGTTCGTGCGGCAGGCAGGGATCACCGCTGCGCAGGCGGCGACGCTGCTGGGGGTGGTGACGCTCGCGACCGGGTGGGTCGGGCAGAGCGTATGCGGATGGTTGCTCGCGCGGCGTCCTGCACTTGTCGCGTACCTGCCGCTGATCGTCCTGATCGCGCTGGCGGCGACGCTGGTCCCCTTTGCCCTGCTGACACAGGCGCGCACGCTCCCGGCGATGGTGGTGTGCGTGGTGGCGGCGAACCTGATGCTCGGTGTGTCCGGCTTCGCCGGCCTGTTCGGGGTGCAGGCGCTGATCCCGCCCGCCGCGCGCGCGAGCGTCAACGGCATCTATTTCGCGCTGGTGACCCTGATCGCGGTCGGCAGCGGCCCCTTGCTCGCGGGATTGCTGGCCGAGAGCGGATGGTCGACCGCGGCGGCGCTGCTCGGCACCGGGGTCATCGCCACGCTCGCCTGCGCGGCGGCCGTGGCGATGAGCCGGGTCACATTCCATGCCGCTTTGCGGTCAAGCGGCGGCGGCATAGTCCCACTCGCCGGGCGCTAACGCGGCCGTTCGCTCCAGATAGCGGCGCGGCGTGGTGCCGAGAAAGCGGTTGGCGTCGCGCAGGAAATGCGAGCTGTCGAAGTAACCGAAGGCGAGCACACTGTCGAACCGCAGGCCCGACTGCCGGAACGCCTCCAGCGCGGCGAGGAAGCGCGCGCGCACCAGCAGCAATTTGGGCGCGAAGCCGAAATAGCGCAGTGTCGTGCGACGAAGCAGGTGCGGACTGACGCCGAGCATCTCGGCCGCTGCGCCGACGTCGGTCACGTCGAAGCGCCCGACCAGCGCGGCAAACCCGCGCGTGACCGCGGCGCCGGGCTCCCCGGGCAAGTGGCGGCGCTGTGCCGCGAGCGCGTGGGCGACACGTGCGCAGCCGAGCGCGTCGCCCGGAAGGGCGGGGCTCGCGATGCCGATGGTCGCAGCCGGCACGATCCGGTCGGTCAGCGTGTCGGCGCGAACATGCGTGATGCGGGACCAGTCCGCCGCATCCAGCTCGACCTCGATCGGCGCGGGGCCATCGACCCACAAGGTCACCGCGCGGCTGGTCGGCCCGAGCAGGCTGACGCGCGCGAGTTGCGCGTCAAAGCGGCAGCGCGTCTCGGCCGCGACCTGCGTGCCCGCGGGCAGCACGATCAGCCGCGCCGCACCGGGCAACCGCGGGATCGCGTAGCGCGCAGGGACGTAAGCCGGCCCGGTCACGCGCATCCTCGCGGTTGCTCCGTGTGATCCTGATGCTGCAACCGCCATGTTCTTCCCCGCTGGACGCGCAGCGCGGCGGAGCCGCGCGGCGACGGGCGGAGAATTGGTCCAGTTCGTACAACGCGGAAATGTCCGCGCGGCTCATCGGTGAGACGCGGGTTGATCGAGGAGCTTAATCCTGATCAACCCTGCTGCCTTCGTTGATCGTCGCTTCGAGAAAGCGCATCTCGCGCACCGGGGCGGGCGTGTCGCGCGACGCACGCCAGCCCTCGCGGTAGCTGCCCGGGCGCGTGCCGTAATGATCGACGAACAGGCGGCTCGCGTGCGCTTCGCTACGAAAGCCCCAGTGGAGCGCCAGTTCGGCAAAGGTGCGCTGCTCGCGCGGGTCCATCAGCGACAGGCGCAACGCGTGCAGCCGACGCGCGCGGATGTAGCCGTTGATCCCGCCCAGCGGCTTGAAGAGCCGGTACAGCGTCGCGCGTGACACGTCCGAGCGGGCGACGATCATCTCCGGTCCCAGATCGGGGTCGTTGATCGACGCTTCGATCAGCGCGCGGATGGTCGTCAGCCGCGCCTGGTCGCGCGCGCGCGCCGCCGTGTCAGCAGCGGTTCGCGCCGGCTGCAACGCGCCCCGCACCAGGGCGAACAGCGCATCGACCGCGTGCCCGCTGCCGACGAGATCGAGATCGTTCAAGCGCGGCAGCAGGACCCGCACGTAGTCGGTCAGCAGCGCGGTCGTGCCCGGCTTGGTCAAGGCACCGTTCGGATCGCGCTGCCCGGAGGCGAGGTCCTGGAACACGGGTCGCGACACGCGCAGCAGGTAGAGGTGCGCGCGTCGGAAGCGATTGCGCGCGGGCTTGTGCGCATCGTAGATGATCCCGCACCCCGGTGGCACGCGCGTGAAGCCGGCCCCGTGATCGACCTCCACCTCGCCCGCGATCACCAGCGTGATCGTGAAATGATCGAACTGGTCGTGCGCGACGTGCGCGGGCGTGCGGTGATGGCCGACGTCGTTCAGATGCCGCTCGAAGATGGTCAGCCGATCGAGCGACCATGCCGACACGCGGGCGTGGAAATCCGGGCCGAGCTGTTCCGCATCGGTCCCCCCGGCATATAGCTCGCGGTACGCACGAAAGCGCGCTTCCCCGGGCAGGGTATCGCTGTCGAATTGCAAGAACCCGCGCGCGCGCTGATCGTCGTCGGGCGGCGGCGATTTGGTCACCCGGCGCCGCGCAATGCGAGCGATGAAGAGCCGGCTCGCTGCCGCGATGTTACATCGCGGCGGTCATGACCGAAGAGGAATGTCCTGCGACAATAGGGTTTGTCGCGGTGCCCCTCGATGCCAATCAATCCGTCCTGCATCAAGCGACAACCGCCGTGTCCGCGATTGTAGTTTTCGGACAATCTTCATGGCCGGATCCGCGGAGCGTCTGAATTTGCACGGAATTCTGCAGCCCTTCCTCGTTACGTCAAAGTTTCAAAGCCGACGCCAAGCGGAATCGGAACATCGGCGCCGGCTTAGAGAAGCCGCCACTGCGATGACATGTCCGATGCACGAATGCGAGTGCCGGCCGCTTTCTGCTGCCAGGCCCAGATCGACAGCGTGGAGCTATCGAAGCGCTAGTCCAGGATGAGGCGGGCGTTCGTCGGCAGGGCGGCGACCGCGGTGAGACGATCGACGGGGTTCGCTTCGCTCGTGATCTTCGTCCAGGGGAGGTCACCGATCGCGATCGTCGGCATGTCGCCGGCCGATCGGGCATGTCCCTCGCTGACGTGTACGCGATCACCAACAATCTCGTCGAAGGCTTCGATCAGTTCGGGGGTCATCCGGGGCCCGACAGAGGCCGAAGCGCTGAACGAGATGAGATCGCCGCGTGACGCTGGGCGGCGTGAATCGGTGCCGGGTGGCCGTCACGGCTGCGCGCACGTCCTGAGCGACGTCGAGCCAGGCTTCGTCCCGGTCAGGCCAGGACCTGACCGGACGATTGTCGCGGGGCGTCCCGCGTAGCTGGGCGAGCGGTGTGTTGCGCCGGTCGCAATGCCTCACCACCACCGGAATCACCTTGGCCTCACCGGTCGCGTGACGCTCGAGCGCGCGGGTCATCTCACGCGAGTAGCAATAGTCCGACTCGATGAAGTCGGGACTGAGAAGACGGAGGATGACGTCGGCCTCCTCGAGATAGGCGTCGATCGCGTCGTCGAGCCGATCGCCCGCGGTAATCCTTCGATCGTGAAGCGCCGCGATCAGGCCCTCTCGCTTCAGCGTGGAGAGATGGGTCTCCAGCTCGTCGCGCAGTTCCTCGTCCTTGTGGCTGTATGAGAAGAAGAGCTTGGCCATACCGCAGGATGCGCTCGGCGAAGCCTCGCCGCAACGGCCGAGACGCCGCCGCCTCGTGCGGTGGCTGCGGCGCTCACGCACTCGGCAGGTCATGATCGCATCGGAACCGGCTGCCGGTGTATGAAATGTGGCCTCTGCCGGTATCAGATCTCGATCATGCTTCGACGGCGGATGGACCGCTGCCACCTAATCCCTGGCGTGTCAGCGGCTTCTGACGCGTAGCGCGCGGACCGCACGCCGCAGCAGATCCGACTTGAAAGACGTTCCTGTAATGTTCTACTTCAGTGGTGCGGGCGGCGATGCCCGTGTTTGTTGGAGCTGATCATGCGGCACGATCCGCGACTGCGCGCGGCTGCGCGCGCGATCTATGACGCCTGCTACCCGAGCAACGACTGGGTGCCCGTTGACTTCGCCGAGGCCGAGCGCTTCGGCACCGTCCATTACCGGCAGGCGGTCGAGGCGGCTCTCTGCGCTCGCGCTCTGCTGGCGAACCCCGGAGAGCAGCTCACGCTGCCGTCGTTGGTGTAGCCTTTCCGGTATGGTGGTCCCACCGAAGACCTTTGCCTTAGTCTCTGCTGCTGATCTAGGATGTCCGGGAGTGGCAGAAAGTAAAATCCTTGCTCTGACCCACATTGGGACATTCAGAGCCGCTTTCCTGATCTCCGTAAGCTGGCGCTCTTTCTCGAAGGGGACGGCTCACGCCTTCTGCAGGATCGATGCGATCAGGCGGTTCGTCTTTGATCCATTCGCAAAATAATCGAGCAAGTAGTTGCGCGCCTGCTTATCCAAATTACGCGACCCCACCGCCGAGGCCCAAGCGAGCCAGTCGGACCTACCCTCGCGGAGGAAGCTTTCCCGCATCTCGGGCAGGCCGTAGCGCCGATCGGGGATTTCCAGGATTTTGGCGCGCGAGATATCTGTTGCGCTCTCATGCCGGTAGGTCCTCCAGGAAGAAGTCCACGGCGCTGAAAGGCTTCTGCCTTGCGGTTGGGGCATTCGCCACTCTGTCGGTCTCCTGCCTCGCCCAAGGCGTTCGCTTCGACAAAGACGCGAGCTTAGATCAGAGGTTGCACCTCTCGCAATCGGACGAAGGAAAGACCCAATGGCGGTCACTCGGACCGCTTTGCCCGCTTTCCAAACTCCGACGTTCGTTCATAAGCTGCTCATTGGTGCCCGCGACGCGCACAGGGGCACTGCGCCCATCCATGGAACGGGATCGGTCGTCACGCTCATCATCGCTGGTCCGGCCGCGATCGGCCGGCGATCTCGCCTCGGCGCTGCTCACCACCGTCGCTTCCGACGACAGGCCGTCGCGGGAATTATCGACCTCCGCTTCGCTGGGCTGGGAGAGGATATTGGCGGCGAGATTGTTCGCGACGTTGGCCGGCTCGACCTCCTCCTCCGACAGTGCCAGCGACTCCCCCCGCCCGCCGTCTTCACCACCACCGTTCGGCTTCCCTACTTCTCGGCACGACCGGCGCCGGTAAGACAACCGCCCTACGCAAGACCATCGCACAGATCCGGCAGCGCCAAGACAGTGCCGTCGTGTTCGATCTGACGGGGGCATATGTCGAAGCCTTCTACGACCCCGAGCGCGATACAATCCTGAACCCGATGGACGCGCGTTGCCCGGCCTGGTCGATCTTCAACGACTGTCGGACGTACAGCGAGTTCACGGCCGCTGCCGCCGCCCTCATTCCGTCCGATGGCGGCTCGTCCGAGCCCTTCTGGGCGCTCGCCGCGCGGACCCTATTCATCGAGATGTGCATGAAGCTCATCGAGAAGAAAATGACCACGAACCAAGCGCTGGCCGACAACCTCATGACGGCCGACCTGAAGCAGGTTCACAAGCACCTAGCCAAGACGATCGCCGACCCTCTGACGGCGCCTGAAGCCGCCCGCATGGCGGAGTCGATCCGCGCCGTCTTCAACACCAATGCGCAGGTCCTACGCTTCCTCCCCGACGAGGGGCGCACCTACTCGATCAAGGACTGGATGACCGGCGACAAGAAGCCCGGTTCGATCCTATTCATCACCTCGAATTATACCGATCTCGAGATGAACCGGGCGCTGCTCACGCTGTGGTCGAATCTTGCCATCCACTCGCTCATGACGATGCCGAAAACCCGTTCGCTGCGGACGTGGTTTATGTTCGACGAGCTCGGTGCCCTCCACCGGCTCCCGGCGATCGAAAGCGGCCTGCAGACCGCCCGAAATTTCGGCGGAGCAATGATCCTCGGGCTCCACTCCTTCGACAAGCTCGTACAGGTCTACGGCGAGGAAAACGCCCGCAACCTGTCGTCGCTCGCGCGCACCAAATTGATCCTGGCTGCAGCGGATCTCGATACCGCGGAGCAGTGCGCGAAATATATCGGCAACCGTGAAATCCGGCAGATGGATGAGGGCTATAGCTACGGCTACAATAACACCCGCGACGCCTCGACCCTGACACCGCGAAAGCAAGTCGAGCCGCTGGTCATCCCAGACGACATTACGAACCTTCCGTCCATGCACGGCTTCGTCAAATTTCCTGACGGATTCCCTGCCGCCCGCATCCAGCTTGAGTGGGAGCATTACCCGAAAGTCGCGGAAGGCTTCGTCCCGCGGAAACCGCGCGATCCTGATGCGCCTGCAACGTCTGGTCGCGGAGGTGGTGGGAACCTGCCAGGTCGTCTGCAAGCAACGCACGAAGGCGCGAGCCTGTGGGCGGGATAACGCGTTTTCGATGGCCAGCGAAGTGCGAACTTGCTCTGCGACGGCACGCCGCATCTCTTCGGACATGGCGTCAGGGCTTCCACATAGAGGTATACAGCCCGTCGATCAGCGCCTCACCGCCTTCAAGGATCAACTCGACAACCTGCAAGTCATGCGGGGCGGTGTAGTCTGCCGGCGGCTTCTTCCACGGGATCAGCACATTCAGTTTCTTGCGGGTCGCTGCGGCGTTGCCGGCGATCACAACGAGGTTCGTCCGAGCAAGCGTGGGTACGGTCGCGGTGATCGCGGCGTCCATGGACGCAATGGCGGTCGCATGATTCACGGGATCCCGCAGCTCCAGCAGGCGCTGCAGCTGACGCAAGCCCTTCGGAACGACGCTATCCCGATTCACCTCAAACCAAATGCCACGACCGTTGTGGACATTCTTGCCCGTAGTCGGATCTTTCAGGTTCTTCTCGCCATGGAGGAGGGCGGCGACGGCCGAGTTGGTAAGGGAGGCGCGCCACTTTGCTTCCCCGACGATGACCCGGACCACGTTCCCGGCCGCGTCGAGTCGTACCCCGACGAAGTCGGAACCGAAGCGACCGAATACCTGGCGCTTGCGGGATGGATCGTAGCGAAGGTCCCACAGATAGCTCTCCACATCGGCATGGAAGCGGAAAAGGAAGATCGGGACCGACCACTGATGCTCGCCGACGAGTTCCTCTGCATAGGCCTGGGTTACCAAGCCGGCGACTACTTCGCCAAATAGGCCACGCCGGGCGACGGCCGGCAGGCAGTCTGGATAGCAGGCATGGGCTCCCGCCGCCCCAGCGTCCGGGTGAAGGTCGATGCCGACCTGCTTATGAAAATGTTCGCGCGCGTCGAGATGAGCTGACTCAAAATACGGGCGAAGAGCGTCGATCAGACTCTTGTCGATTGGCTTGATCTGTTCGAGCAGGAGGTGACCGTAGCGATCTTCGATCGTCCCGTTGGCATCGAGCCACGCCTCAAGTGCGGCGGATGGGGGCGGTTCGGTGTGCACCTCACAACCTACCGGATAGTCACGATCTTCACGGCCACGTCGCCTGCTATGTCGCGCCACGCTTTGTCGGCGGTGTACGCCGCGACGCCGAGGCGTTTGGCCAAAGCGAGGCAGAAGCGATCGCCCAGCGACAACCCGGCCGATGAGGTGGCAGCGCGCAGGTTACCGGCATCCCAGGCGAGCGCATCATCCGCCGCGACGACGGTATAGGGCAGGGCCGCCAGCATCGCTCGCACGTCGTCAAGTGGCGCGCCTAGATGAACAAAGTGGCTGATGACCTCCGCCTGATTGATCGCGCACACTGAGGCATCCGCAATCACGCTGGCGACCTTGCTGGCACCGCGCTCGCCTTTCAACAGTGCGAGGATCGCCGAGGCATCGAGAACGACATGGGTCATTCGCCGCTGTCCTCGCGCCGTACGGCAAGAAAGTCATCGACCGACGCGCCGGGCTGTTGTGCGTAGCGCTTGGCGATTGCTTGCGCCTTTGCCACCGCCTGCTCCACGGTGCGCAGGATAACTCCGTCCGGCGTTTCTTCGACAAGGACCGCACCGCCATCCTCAAGCCCTAGGCGCTTTCGAATGCCCACCGGCAGGCTCATACGACCATTTGGTGTGATGTTAACTTGTAGCGTCATATGGCAAAGCCCGCGTGTGGTGGCATTAGGAGTTACATATGCCACCATGATAGCGAAGAGGCGAGGGGGTAAACGCAAGCCGCCATCGATCCCGACAGCCACAAAAGTTACTAGCGATAAGCCCGATTCCTGCTAGCAAGGTGGCAGGCAAAATTATGGGTCGGAACGGAGCCGAAACAGTGATCATCGACGTGCCGACGCCGGATGAATTTCACGATGCCGGCGTCAATCAGCTCTACCTGGCATGGAAGATCACCATGGACGCGCACGACGCGTGGTCCATCGGAGTTGGTGCCAGTGGGGATGCGGAGGCGACCGACGACTATTGGCGAAGTGTGCAGCCTGCACTGTCGAACGCCTATAGCCTTATCCAGCAAGCGATGGAGCTCGGCCTCAAGGGCCGGATCGCGCGCGTGTCGCCATACCTCCTCCTTGGCGATCCAGCCGACTGGAGCCCGAAGGCGGCGAAGGGGGCAACATCGTTTGGCGAGCTGCCGAGCCTCGAGGCGTCAAAGCTCGTAGCCGTGCACAACAGCGTTGTGGACCCGCCGCTGGACCCGTCGTTCAACACCTTCTGGACTGCGGTTCGCAAAGACCGCAACCGCATCATGCATTCGGCGCCGCGCGTAACCTTCACTGCGGGTGAGGTCACCCGTACCATCCTAATGGCGGCAAACGCGCTTTTTGCGGAGACATCATGGGTTGACCGGTTGTTTGCGATGGAGGGGGAGAGCAAGTTCGCCATCTTCGGCCTGGATGACCACGTCTACAGCGCCGTTGTCGGCCAGGTGGCCTGTGCCATCGAATTCCTCACACCCGCGGAGGCGATCGACCTTTTCGGCTTCAATCCCAGGCAGCATGCCTATCTCTGTCCTGCCTGCTTTGAGTAAGCGTCCGGTCTTCTCCACCTTGCTGACGAGGTGATGCGCAAGCCACAGGTGCGGCACTGTGGCAGACACCGG